>OHJT01000041.1_pt1 | contig 109769 bp, 98 predicted proteins | sample 1568651 | NCBI WGS metagenome assembly OHJT01 (sample SAMEA3879608, study PRJEB24766) | human gut metagenome | biome: human-associated habitat; feature: feces | place: USA | collected 1985/1987 | reverse complement strand
TGGAGTTCGTCATCACCCGCCGCTCCCACGCCGGGTCCCTCGAAGGCGAGATCACCCGCATCGTGGAGCGCAGCCGCAAGCAATACGTGGGCACGGCCGACGTGAGCGACCACGCCATCTTCGTCAAGATGGATCCCCGGCGCATGCCGATGGACGTCTATCTCTCCAAGCGGGACAACCCTAACGTACAGCACGGCGACAAAGTCGTGATCCGCATCACGGACTGGGCGCTGGGTTCCAAAAGCCCCGCCGGAGAGCTGGTCGAGGTATTGGGCCGCGCCGGAGAGAACAATACCGAGATGCACGCCATCCTGGCCGAATACGGCCTGCCCTACCATTTCGAGCAAAAGGTCGAAGATGCGGCCCAGGCCATTCCTTCGACGATCACCAAAGCCGATTACGCCGCCCGGCGCGACTTCCGCAAGATAACGACCTTCACCATCGACCCGGCGGATGCCAAGGACTTCGACGACGCCCTCTCGATCCGCAAGATCGAAGACGGCGTATGGGAGGTGGGCGTACATATCGCCGACGTGACCCACTACGTTCAACCCCGCTCGGTGATCGACACCGAAGCCGAGGAGCGCGGCACGTCGGTCTATCTGGTCGATCGCACGATCCCGATGCTGCCCGAAAAATTGAGCAACGAGCTTTGCTCGCTGCGCCCCGACGAAGAGAGCCTCTGCTTCTCGGCGGTCTTCACGCTCAACGAGGAGGCCGAGGTGCTGGACAAATGGTTCGGCCGCACGGTCATCCACTCCGACCGCCGCTTCACCTACGAGGAGGCGCAGCAGATCATCGAAACCGGCAAGGGCGACTTCGCCGAAGAGGTGCTGACGCTCAACCGTCTGGCACAGCGGATGCGCAAAACACGCTTCAAGCACGGAGCCGTGAGCTTCCAGCGCGAAGAGGCCAAGTTCAAACTCGACGCCGAAGGCAAACCCCTGAGCGTCTATTTCAAGGAGCAAAAGGAGGCCAACCAGCTCATCGAAGAGTTCATGCTGCTGGCCAACAAACAGGTCGCCGAATTCTGCGGACATCACAAAGTGAACGGCCGTGCCGTGCGGCGCACGATGGTTTACCGCGTACACGACGTTCCGAACGAGGAGAAGCTCGAAAAATTCCGGACCTTCGTTCTGCGCTTCGGCTACGTATTCAAGGCCGACAAGGGACGCGCCGTGGCCAAGGAGATGAACAAGCTGCTGGGACAGGCCAAAGGACGCATCGAGGAGAACGTCATTTCGAACCTCGCCGTACGTGCGATGTCCAAGGCTTTCTACTCGACCGATAACATCGGTCATTACGGCCTCGCTTTCCCCTACTACACGCATTTCACCTCGCCGATCCGCCGCTACCCGGACATGATGGTCCACCGGCTGCTGGCCCGCTACCTCGAAGGAGGCAAATCGGCCGACCGCGACACCTTCGAGAAACTCTGCGTACACGCCTCGGAGCGGGAAGTGATCGCTGCCGAAGCCGAACGCGCCTCGATCAAGTACAAAATGGTGGAGTTCATGCAGGATAAAATCGGCCAGTTCTTCGACGGCCATATCTCGGGCATGAGCGACTGGGGCATGTACGTCGAGCTGGACGAAACTCACATCGAAGGCATGGTTTCGCTGCGGGAAATGGAGGACGACCTCTACCAGTTCGACGAGAACCGCTACGAGGTCTATGGACGCCGCAAAGGACGGGTCTTCACCTTGGGCGATGCCGTGCGCATCCGCGTCAAGCGGGCCGATCTGCAACGCCGTCAGCTCGATTTCGAACTGGTGCACGATGCGGCGGCCGACTCCCGCGAGAACGACGTAAAGGGGCACGCAGCGATTCCGGTACGCCGCCAAAGCACGTCCCGACCGGGTAAGGGCGGCAAAACGTCCCGCAAAGGGGGCAAAAAAGGATCGAAGCGATGATCCGGGAACAGACGCAGCGAACCGCCGGAACCGGCCCCAACCGTGCGGAAGAGATATACGAAAAATGTCTGAAGCGTGATCCCCTCACGGCGGAGGAGGCGTATTGGCTTTACGAACAGGCCCCCCTGCAGGAGCTGGCTCTCACGGCTGACCGCGTGCGCCGTGCCGTAGTGCCCGACCTGGAGGTCGTGACCTGGCAGATCGACCGCAACGTGAACATCACCAACGTCTGCATTTCGGGCTGCCACTTCTGCAATTTCCACTGCAAACCCCACCAGACGGAGCGGGCTTTCATCACTACGCTGGATGAATACAAGGAGAAAATCGAGCGGATGCTCGCCCTCGGCGGCGACCAGTTGCTGCTGCAGGGCGGTCTACACCCGAAGCTGGGGATCGATTTCTACGAGGAGCTCTTCTCGACACTCAAGAGCCTCTATCCGCAGGTACGCCTGCACGCCCTCGGAGCGCCCGAAGTGGCGCACATCGCCCGCATCAGCGGCCTCACCACGCTCGACACCCTGAAACGGCTGATCGCCGCCGGATTGGACTCCCTGCCGGGTGCCGGGGCCGAGATCCTCGATCCCGGCGTGCGGAAAGCCATCTCGCCCGCCAAACCTTCGGTCGAGGAGTGGATCCAGGTGATGCACGAAGCCCACTGCCTCAACCTGCCGACCTCGGCGACGATGATGTACGGCCATGTAGAAACATCCCGTCAGCGTGTGGACCACCTGCTGCGCATCCACGACCTGCAGGCCCGCTGTCCCGAAGGACATTACGGCTTTCTGGCCTTCATCCCTTGGATTTTTCGCTCGTCGGGCACCGAATTGGAGCGGCAGGGAGTTGCAACCCGCTTTTCACCATTGGAATACATTCGCATAATCGCCGTCAGCCGACTGGTTCTGAACAACATCCGCAACATCCAGGCTTCGTGGCTCACCGTCGGCAAGGCCACCGCTCAGGTAGCGCTGCACAGCGGCGCCAACGACATGGGTTCGATCATGATCGAGGAGAACGTCGTTTCTTCGGCCGGGGCGCACAACCAGTTCGATGCCGCAGGCATCCAACAAGCGATCCGCGAGGCGGGCTTCACGCCTCGTCTGCGGGACCAGCTTTACCGAATGCGGTAACGATCCCCATGCGGCAAGCCATATCAACTGAAGAGGGGTATTTCCCTGCACGAAAAAAAGCCGGAAAATTCCGGCTTTTTTATTCGGAACGAATTTTGAACTCTACCCGACGATTATAACCAACTCCCTATGACGGCATATTTACGGCCTGCTCTTCGACAGACAAGATTCTTCTCTCGATCCGGACTTACACGACATCTCGGACTTCTATACCGGACCGTACAGCCGACTATTGTGCTGTTCCTGCTTGTACTCGCCCTAACGGGCTGCCTTTCCGAAGAGATCCCGACGGAAAAGGAAACCACGCTCGTCCGCGTCGGAGAGGAGGCCCCTCACTTCACGGTCGGAATGCTCGACGACACAGCGATCACCCTGTCCGACCTGCAAGGCAACGTGGTGTTGCTTACCTTCTTCTCCACGTGGTGCCCGACCTGCCGGAAACAAATGCAGCAGATGCAAACCCAAATCGTCGATCGCTTTGCTGACCGGAAATTTCGCTTCCTTCCAATCAATCGAGGCGAAACGCAGCAGACCGTTCAAGAATTCTGCCGCGAGCTGGGAATCGCATTCTCCGTAGGTCTGGATCCCGACATGTCAATCTACTCGCTCTACGCCACCCGATACGTTCCCCGCAACTTTATCATCAGTCCCGATGGCAAAATCCTGCTCTCCGAAACCGACTACGACGCAACAATACAACGCCTGCTGATCGAGCAAATCGAACAAGCGCTCCAAACAACAGAATAAAGCAGCATACCCAACAAAGCCGACCGCACAAAACAGCCGTCTATGACTGACACGACCGGATTCCAAAGACACCCCGGAATTCCAACGGTTTCCACCCCGTAACCGTCCGATCTGCCGGGACACAGCAACATTGCCGAACCCCGCAATTTACTCCGCCTCGAATCGAACCGTCCCCTCTCATGCCTTCTCCAAAACCCCTCCACACACACCCTCTTCCTCACAAAACACAAACAGGCGGAGCTTGCAGAAGCTCCGCCTGTTCTTTCGAAATCCGGGATTTCGATTACTTCATCAGACCGGTTACCAGGAAGGTGATCGCCACGGTCAAAATACCGTACAACTCCGGGAAAGCGGCGAGGATCAGGGTTTTGGTACCCACGTCATGACCGTTACCTACGGCAGCGATACCGTTGGCGCAAAGCTGGCCCTGACGATACGACGAGAAAAAGTTCACCAGGCCGACCAAGATACCCAAACCGAAGATAGCGGCCGCCTGCAGCATCGTAACCGAATCGGTCAGGTAATTCATGATAAGGAAGAGCGAGGCAAAGCCATAAAGACCCTGCGAAGCGGGCAGACCCGACAGGATGATGTAGTTACCGAAGGCATTCGGGTTCTTCTTCATCGCACCGACTGCGGCGTTGCCCGCGATGGTAGTGCCGTAGCAACTGCCTACGGCCGCCAGAGTAAACATGATGGCCATACCGAGATAGCCCAACGTAATAGGTTCCATAAATCGAATTTTGTTTTAGTTGTTAATATTGATTATCATTTAGTTTATTCGTTTTTCAACGGGGTGAAGACGCGCGTTGCGGCCTCGAACCCGGCGTTCTTGTAGAACTCCACGAACGTCAGACGCAGCGGATGCACCACCGACGAGAGAACGCACATGAAGAGGTTGATGCCGTGTCCCAGCAGCAGGATCAGCAACATCACGAGCTGCTTCACGACCGGAATATCGGGACTCATACCAACGGCCAACTGGTTGAAGACCATCGCCAGAATACCACCCGAAAGGCCGATGGCGAACAGACGGATGTACGACAGCAGATCGCCCACCAGCCCCGACACATTATTATAGGTATTCCAGATACCGAGTCCGAAGTTCACGAAGATATTCTTGCCCGGCGAATTGAAGAAGAACATCAGCACCAGGCCGACGCCCAGGATCACCAGATAAGCGACCGAATGGAACGTGAAGCCCACGCTTTCGGGCAACAGGAACGCAGCGGCACTATCGACCAGCACGATGATCCAGCCGATCAGCCCCAGCGCATAGCGCAGGCCGAAGCTGTGGGCCGTGACATAAGCGTTGATCATCATGGCGAAAAGCACCTGCACGGCACCCAGTCCGATCGAAAGCGGGAAGAGGATGTCCGGTGTCAGCAGGTGATCGCGCAGGCTGCCCAGCCACTCCCATTCGGAAAGCTGCAATCCGAAAAACGAGCCCGACATCAGGCCGAAGACCATGCCCGAAAATCCGCACAGCATCGTCAGCATACCGATCTCCTTCATGGCTGAACTCCCCTTCTTGCGACCCAGCATCACTGCGGCCAAACCGCCCAGCATGATGACCAGTCCGTAACCGCCCTCGGCCATACAGAAGCCGAAGAAGATCATATAGAAAGGCGCGAAGAAGCGTGTCAAATCGATCGTGCCGTATTTGGGCAGCGCATACATCGCGCCGATCACCTCGAACAGATGGGCGAAGGGACGGTTGCGCAGCTTCACCGGGGTATTGTCCTCGGGGGTCGGCGTACTCTTCAGGAAAATCAGATTGGGGTATTCGGCCAGCAGAGCATCTACCTTCGCGGAATCGGACTCCTCGGCCCACCCCTCCAGAATAACCAGCGTACCGTCGGCTTCAGGCTGCGCAGTATTCTTCACGCGAATCTCTTCCAACTTCCGCTTGAGCTCGATCCCATGCCGGCGGATCGCCTCCACCGAAAGAGCCGCACGGGAAAATTCCCGATCCAGCTCCGCGAGCTTCCTGCGAGCCTCGGCGATCTGGGCTTCGGCCTGACGACAGTCCATCGTCGGCGCCTTGACCTCCTGCGCATCGAGCACCACCTCCTCGCCCGGCCGGGTCACGACCACGAAGTAATCGAAGGTTTCACCCTCGTGCACCAGAGCGATCGTATAACGCTCCGACCACGCCTCGATATCCTTCTCGTAAGCCGCACGGCTGGTGAAGAAATAGCGCAACACCACGCCCTTGTCCGCTAACTTGCGAAGCGTATCGACCGAAAAATCGCCCCAGGGACGCAGCTCGTCGGCGGTTTTCTGCAAGCGTGCGATCTCCGAACGGAGCGCCGCTGCCTGCTGCGTAGCGGCCATGTAGCGGTCGAAAGCCTCGCCGCCGTCGGCGATGGGCTGCTCGTCCTTGACAAAGCGCTCGTCCTCCAAGAATCGTTTCAGGGTCTCGACTGCCTTGTGATGGTTGTCGATCGTAAGCAGCAGCTGACGGTCTTCGTCCGAAGGCTCCCATCCCGTAGTGGTAATATCGACCAGCCCCAGGCCGCGCAGCTTCTCGATGAAGTCGCTGCTCTGACCCGCATAGAGTACCAGGTCGTATTTCGACATTCTCGCTATCATAACATCGCGCCCTCCCCGGCTTGCTGTTGTTTGGTTTTCACGATCTTCTGGGCCGACTTGGAGAGGTTCTCCTCATCCTCCATGAAGCGTTTGATCTTGCGTATGGCATCCTCGTACCCGGGTATCTGCACCTTTTCGTAGAGGTTTACCTTCTGAGTAGTCTTGCGGCGTGCGAAATCCAGCAACTCCATCTTGCGGTTGAACACCTCGAACTCGATACCCAGGCGCGCGAGGCGCTTGAGAATATCGACTCCGTCGGCGAACCACACGGGAGCCGAGAAGAGGTCGTAATCCTTCTCCTCGAAACGGATGTCCTGCAACACCGGCGTACGCACGCCCGCGATCTTCTGCTCCGCAAGATCGACGTCGGCGATGCGCAGCAGGTCCGCATCGAACTCACCCCACAGGGAAACCATGTAGTCGTACTGCGCCGTAAGCGCGTCCAACTGCCGTCGGAAATCCTGTGCGGTGTCCTTCGCCTTCTTCACTTCGGAACGCAGGGCCGACTCCTTACTCTTGATCGTAGGGAGCGCCTTCTGCCGCATTTTCAGCTGTTTTCCGAGTTCGCCCAGCGAGGTCTTGTTATATTGGAATTTTATAGCCATTCTGTTTGAGTTGAATTGCTCTACTCGGTTTTAGGCCAGTATTTCTCCACCAGTTCGCTCTTGATAGCCACCTCTTCCTTCGAGAAGTATTTGGCGAAGAGCTCCCACGCCGTGTCGAGCATCTGCGTAATTTCGATATTGACGTCGATCGCCAGCAGTTTCTCCGAATAGTCGTAAGCGAACTTGAGCGCACGCTCGTCGTAGTCCGAAAGGTCGAAGCCGTTCTCCAGTTTGGTCTTGGCATTGGCCGCATCGGCGTAGAGACGCACGGCGGCGTTCATCACCTGCGGATGATCCTCGCGGGTCTTCTTGCCGATCACCAACTGTTTCAGACGCGACAGCGAACGGAACGGATCGACGATAACCTTACCCGTGTCCGAATCGTTGCGCAGGAACAACTGACCCTCGGTGATGTAACCCGTATTGTCGGGGATGGCGTGCGTGATGTCGCCGCCCGAAAGGGTCGTCACCGCGATAATGGTGATCGAGCCGCCGTTGGGCAACTGCACGGCCTTCTCGTAGATCTTCGCCAGGTCGGAGTAGAGCGAACCGGGCATCGAGTCCTTCGAAGGAATCTGATCCATACGGTTCGATACGATGGCCAGCGCATCGGCGTAAAGGGTCATGTCCGTCAGCAGCACCAGCACCTTTTCACCCTTATCGACGGCGAAATATTCGGCGGCGGTCAAGGCCATGTCCGGCACGAGCAGACGCTCCACCGGGGGATTCTCCGTGGTATTGACGAACGAAACGATGCGATCGAGCGCACCGGCGTTTTCGAACACCTGCTTGAAGTAGAGGAAGTCGTCGTTCGACAGACCCATGCCGCCCAGGATGATCTTGTCGGCCTTGGCACGCAGGGCCACATTGGCCATCACGGCGTTATAGGGCTGATCCGGATCGGCGAAGAAAGGAATCTTCTGGCCCGTCACGATCGTATTATTGAGGTCGATGCCGGCGATACCCGTGGCGATCAGCTCCGACGGCTGGATGCGGCGGAACGGATTCACCGTCGGACCGCCGATTTCGCGGGCTTCGCCCTCGATCTGCTCGCCGCCCTCGATAGGCTCGCCGTAGGCGTTGAAGAAACGGCCCGCCAGGTTATCCGAAACGCGCAGCTTCGGGGGTTCGCCGTGGAAAATTACCTCCGAATCGGTGGTAATACCCTCCGTGCCCGCGAAAACCTGCAAAGTCACCTGGTCGCCCATAATCTTCACCACCTGGGCCAACTTGCCGCCCACGGTGGCCAGCTCGTCATTACCCACGCCTTCGGCACGCAGCGTCACGGTCGCCTTGGTAATGTTTTCAATCTTGGTATATATCTTCTGAAATGCTCGTGTTGTCATACCGCGCCTTATTTGGATTCTTTTTCACTCACTGTTTTCTCGATCTGACGGCGGTAGTCCTCGAATTTCTCCGATTTCCACTCCGAATAGTTCATCTGACGGAAGAGGTTGATCAGGCCCTTGAAGAACGATGCGCACTCCTCGAAACCGGTGAACCCGAACTCCCGGTCGCAGATGTCGAGCACCATCTCGTACATCATCTTCTGGCGTTCGATCGGGCAGTTGGCGTCGATCTCGTCGAAGGCGTCCTGCTGCAAGATCACGAAGTCGATCAGCTCCGACTTCCAGAACCGCTCGTGGTACTCCACCGGCACACCGTCGTCACCCAGGATGTTGATCTGGTCGTTGGCCTCCTTACCGCGCTGCACGAGCGTCTTGCCCGTATAAACCTTATCCACCCAGCCCTTTTCGATGCGGGTGTCGAGGTACTCCTCAATCTCGGGATATTCGAGGTATTTCGAGTAGGACTCCAGCGGGTCGATAGCCGGGTAACGCTTCGAATCGGCGCGGCCCTGCGAAAGGGCGTAGAAACAGCGGGCGGCTTTCTTCGTCGATTCGGTCACCGGCTCCTTGAGGTTACCGCCGGCAGGCGACACCGTACCCAGGAAGGTCACCGAACCCGTCTTGCCGTTGCTCAGCTTGACCAGACCAGCCCGCGCATAGAAGTTCGAAATGATCGCCGAAAGATCGACCGGGAAGGCGTCCTGGCCCGGAAGCTCCTCCAAACGGTTGGACATCTCGCGCAGCGCCTGCGCCCAACGCGAAGTCGAGTCGGCCATAACGAGCACCTTGAGGCCCATCGAACGGTAGTACTCGCCGATGGTCATACCCGTATAAACGGACGCCTCACGCGCCGCGACGGGCATGTTCGAAGTATTGCAGATGATGATGGTACGTTCCATGAGCTTGTGACCCGTGCGGGGATCGACCAGCTCGGGGAACTCCTTAAAGATCTCGACCACCTCGTTGGCACGCTCGCCGCAGGCCACGATGATAATTACGTCGGCATCGGCCTGCTTCGAAATCGCATGCTGGAGCACCGTCTTGCCCGCACCGAAAGGCCCGGGGATGAAGCCCGTACCGCCCTCGGCCAGCGGGTTGAAAGTGTCGATGGCCCGCACGCCCGTCTCCATGACGCGCGAGGGGCGCGGCTTCTCCCGGTAACAGCGCACGGCCTGCTTCACGGGCCACCGCTGAACCATCGTAATATCGTGATCCCGGCCATCGGCATCGGTGATGACGGCGATCGTGTCCGTAACCTTGTACTCTCCGGTGGGCACGACGCTCTTGACCGTATAGGTTCCCTCCATCGTGAAGGGTACCATGATCTTGTGCTCGACCCACTCCTCCTTGACCTGGCCCAGCCACGATGCGGCCGAAACCTTGTCGCCGGGCTTAGCCAGCGGCTTGAACTCCCACTTCTTCTCGAAGTCGATAGGGTCGGTGATCGAACCGCGCGCGATGAACAGACCGTCCATCTTCTCCAGGTCGTTCTGCAGACCGTCGTAGTTGCGCGAAAGAAGACCGGGAGCGAGCGTCGCTTCCAGCATGTGACCCTCGAATTCGACCTTTTCGCCGATCTTCAGTCCGCGGGTCGAGTCGAAAACCTGCACGTAGGCATTGTCGCCCACGACCTTGATGACCTCGGCCATCATCTTGGTATCCCCGCAGTAAACGTGACAGATTTCGTTCTGGCCGACAGGGCCGTCCGCCTTCACGATCACGATGTTCGAGATGATACCGTTTACTCGTCCTGTTGTTTTCATTATCTGTTTTATTGTTTATTGATCAAATCCTTGCCGTCCAGACTGGTCATCAGGCGGTGCAGCATTTCGCGCCCCTGCTTGTCGTCCAAACGGGTCCAGCGCGCCACGATGTTCACCTTCACCAGGTAAGCCAGCAGCGCGTTGATGTCGAAATAATCGAAAGTGGAAAGCTCCTCGGCCTGGTTCCAGCGGATCGCGTCGATCTTGCGCTCCTTCTCCACCAGGTTGGTTTCGTCGTTCACGGCAGCGATCACCGCCTCCAGATAGGGGACATCGCCCCGCAAGCCGAAATCGGCGGCCGACGAGCGTTTGAGCTGCTGCGAAGTTTCATCCCCGCCCACGACAGACTGCTCGGCCGAACGTCCCGTAACGCGGGCTACGACGGCGGCAGAGATGTTGCGCAGGTTGCGGTCGAAATCGGCCCACTGGCGCAGGAAACGGCTTTTGGAGTGGGCGCACTCGTCGTAGTAGGCCGAGAAAAGAGCGTTCTCGAACGATCGGTCGGTGTCGATCCCGTCCTCGTTGTCGGCATCTTCATCGACGATGGCCGAATAGGAACGGACCACGGTCGCCATACGCGCCGGAAGCCGGTCGGGGTTCTTGGTCTGCTCCTCGATCTCTTCCCGCGAGAGGTTGCCCAGCGGGTTGTGCGCCGTGCGTCCCTTGCGGAAATTAACCAGGTTCTCGCAGTCGTAGTAACCGTAAAGCAGGCGCACGCAACGTGCGTCGCGGGCGGAAACCCCTTCGAGAATCTCCTCGATGATCGCCCGGGCGTTGAAGCCCTTGGTATCGGCATCGAGCGAATACTCCCGCAATCCGGCTACCAAACAGTAGTAATTCTTGTCGAACATGGCGCCCGGCTTAAGCGTTATACAGCATTTTATAGACCTTGTCGCGCAGGTACTCCTTCAACAGAGCGTCGAAATCCTGGTCCGAAAACGAAATGTAGTAGCCGCCGTCTTTGGCACCCACCTTGAATCCCGTCCTGACCTCCTTCGAATAACCCACCTCGACGCCTGCGGCCAGCAGCTCCTTCGCAGCGGCTTCGAACGTCGCTTCGAACGCCTTCTGTTCCGCCTCCGGCAGCAGGGCCTTCAACTGGTTCTTCGACGAATCGGCGCCGCTCCAGTTCTTGGCGACGGTAAGCAGCATCTGCTTTACGAATTCGGGATCGAGCGTCGCGGCTTTCACGGCGGGAGCGGTGCTCTTGGCGATAATCATGGAGCTGATCTCGGCTTTGATCTTCGAGAGGGCCTGCTTGCCCGCGAGCGAAATTTCGGTCATCGCGTTCTTCTCCACGTCCTGTGCTTTGGTATTGGCTTCGGCGAGGATCTTCGCAGCCTGCGCCTCGGCCTCCTTCACGATCTTGGCCGCATTGGTCTTCGCTTCGGCCACCAGACGTTCCGCCTCGGCACGGCCTTTCTCCAGTCCCTCGTCGTAGAGCTTCTGGGTTAACTGTTGAAGTTTGTTTTCCATAAGAATTTATGTTTATTATATTTGAATTTCTTATTCGTCACTCCATGACCTCGCGTCACGGATTCCGGGATGCAGCCCGGCCCCGCACCGACCCCGCCGACCGAAACGCACGGCATACAGCACCGCTTTCCCCGCCGGCAAATCCGACCGCAGACATTCGATCCGGGATCACCGGAATCTTTCTCTTCCTCACCTCCATCCGAGACTCGATCGCAAGCGATCTCTCCCCGACTCCGACCGGAAACATCGGAACTGTTCCCGAAATCACACTCCTCCGAATTAGTTCCTACAAATATATAAAATCCATTTTAACCCACGCATATTCGGCGCATTTTTTTTCGGATCGAACCATAAAAAAATCGTTTGGGACAACCAACGTCTTCATCTTGAAAAAAGCTCCCTCCGAATGAAAATCCGAAGGGAGCAATGGCTTATTCAAAATTCATCGCCCTGATGTTCGGGACGCAGCAGATCGGTGACTACCTTTACGGGCGAAAAAGTCGTGATGGGGACTTCGACGAAGACCGTATTCCACCGGGCCATGGCACCGTTCCAAAGACCGGGCAGTTCCTGCGCGAGCAACTCGCGTCCGCCGTCCGACTTGCGGGAGATAAAACCCGTAGCGGGATCGACGAACTCCCGCAGATCGAAACGACCGCCTTTCGAGGTGCGGAAGCTGCAAACCAGATCCACCGGATTGAAATGAGTCGCCGAGCGCATCAATTTCCGCTTTTCGGGAGCGATCTGGTTCGATTCGGCGATCTGGAGCGTCTCCAACCCGTCGGCCCCGGCCACCCAGAAGGGGCCGCCGCCCGGTTCGCCTTCGTTGCGCACCATGCCGCACACCCGGATCGGGCGATTGAGCACCCGCCTCAAAAGAGGCGTACCGTAGTCCTTGGGCAGTTTCACGCAGAGTTCATTCTCGATGAACGCGGCGATGGGCTCCAACTCGGCACCCGGCACTTCGAGGGCCATGAGGTATTCAAAAATCCGCTCCTGCAATGCGAGCAACACTCCGGCCAGCGCTTTTTTATAAAGCACCGTATCGCCCCGCCGGGCATCGGTAGTAACATTATCGATATTTTTAACGAAGACTATGTCGGCATCGATCTTTCCGAGGTTCCCGATCAGCGCCCCGTGTCCCGCAGGACGGAAGAGTAGCCGCCCGTCTGCCCGTCGGAAAGGCGTACAGTCGGGATTCACGGCCAGCGTGTCGGTCGAAGGGTCCTGCACGGAGAAGGAGATGCGGTACTTGACCCCGAAACGGGATTCGTAACCCGGTATCTTTTCGGCCAGCAACGCTTCGAAACGGGTCAGATGCTCGGGCGAGACGGTAAAGTGAATCTTCACCTCGCCCCCGGCGGCGGCGTACTGCGCCCCTTCGACCAGATGCTCTTCGACGGCTTTGCGCACCTCGTCCCCATAGCGGTGGAACGACACCAGTCCCTTCGGGGTTTCCCCGTAACGGAGCCCTTCGGCGACGATATTTTCGACCGTCCGCAGCTCGTCGGCATCGTCACCGACGATCGTCCGCAGCTCGGGCCAGAAGGCGAAGCGGCGGCGGTTGGCCAGCAACTCCCCGACTACAGCCGTACGGCGCCCCTCGCGGACGAACTCGAACAAATCCTTGAACATACGGGTCGCGGCGCCCGAAGCGGGCACGAATTTCACCACCCGCAAAGACTCCTTCGCACGGTCGTAACGGGCCGCCGCCTGCTCGATCCCGGCAGCATCCAGCACCCGAATACCGTCGCCGCACGAAGCGGCCCGCGTCACGGGAAGAAAGGGAAAACCTTCCCGAAAATTCTTCAACTGGGTTTCGAGAGCCGCCGGCGTCAGGCCGTGCTCCTCCATTTGCACAAAATCCTCTTTCGTAAACATATCGGAAACCGTTTATCAGTCACATTCATTCTCTTTCAGCAAGATCGGCGCCACATCGACCGACGCCCGACGAAGCGGGCGATAAAAAACAGCGACTCCGCCCGTTTTTCTCTTCACGCACACGGCGCCCTACCCGCCTGTTACAAAAAGCTCCCTTCTCACTCGCATAGATCGAAACCGTTGAACGATCGTTCTCCTTGCCCGACACAACGCCCCACATCACTCGACCGAAAACGGCGAATTGCGAGCCCCTTTCTCTCCGCCGGGCAAAAAAGCCGTCCTCTCCTGCCTCACTCATCGGAAACATCGAACTACATTCTCTGTTTTCTACGCCCGGCAGAACGAGTGAAGTCGTTCTGCCCTCGCTTGTCGAAAACATTCAAATTAACGAAATAATTCCTAACTTTGCAAATATGATACGAGAATTTAACAATCCCGAACTCGCCCCGCGCAACAGTTTTCACGTGGCGCAACGAGCGGCACGCCTCATCGAGTTCGACCGGACGGAAGATTTGCAGGAACTCTTCGAGAAAGGGATGCCTGATCCGTGGTACGTCCTCGGCGGAGGCAACAACGTCCTCTTCACGCAGGACTATCCCGGCACACTGCTGACCCCTGTGGCACAAGGTATCCGCATCGTGGACGAACAGCCGGACTGCGTGACGATCGAAGCCGACGCGGGCGTCGAGTGGGACGACCTGGTCGAATGGGCCGTGCAGCACGAACTGTGGGGATTGGAGAATCTCGCGCTCATCCCCGGCAAAGTCGGGGCCGCACCCGTCCAGAACATCGGAGCCTACGGTTGCGAAGCCAAGGATGCGATCCGGAGCGTCGAGATGTTCTGCACGGAGAGCCTCAACACGCTCGTCCTGAACAGAGAACACTGCGCGTTCGGGTACCGGGACAGCGTCTTCAAACGCTCCCTGCGGGGACGTGTAATCATCACTTCGGTCCGCTTTGCGTTGAGCCGCACGCCCCGACCCCGCCTCGAATACGGGGACCTGGCCGCAGAGGTCGAAGCGCGGGGAGGCATCACGCTGCGCAACATCCGCGAGGCCGTCTGTGCGATCCGCCGGGCCAAGCTGCCCGACCCTGCGGTGACGGGCAACGCCGGGAGCTTCTTCAAGAATCCGGTCGTCGGCCGCGAGGAGGCCGAACGCTTGTCGGCACTTTATCCCGATATGCCGCACTATCCTGCGGCCGACCCTTCGCAAGTCAAGCTGGCCGCAGGCTGGCTGATCGACCGCGCCGGACTGAAAGGCCACAGCGAAGGACGCGTAGGCATCCACCCCCGGCAGGCGCTGGTGATTATCAACCTCGGAGGCGCTACGGGTACGGAGATCGTCGCTTTCGCCCGCAAGGTGCAGGAACAGGTAAAGAAACGCTTCGGCGTGGAGATCGAACCCGAAGTCAATATATTATAAAACCGACAAGGCACTGCCTATGAACCTACTGGACAATTTCCAACGCTACATCCGCCGCAACGAGCTGGCCGCTCCGGAGGATTTTATCCTGCTGACCGTTTCGGGCGGCGTGGACTCGATGGTCATGCTCTCGCTCTTCGTGCGAAGCGGCTATCGCGTCGGCGTGGCCCACTGCAATTTCCAGTTGCGGGGCGTGGAGAGCGAAGAGGACGAGGAACTCGTACGCCGCGAGGCGGAGAAGTACGGCGTGCCCTGGTACAACAAACGCTTCGACACCAAAGGCGAGATGGAGCGCACGGGCGAATCGATGGAAATGGCCGCACGGCGGCTGCGCTACGCCTGGTTCGACGAATTGAGCCGCGAGCACGGTTACACGGTGGTAGCCATCGCCCACCACATCGACGACTCGATCGAAACCTTCTTCATCAACCTGTTGCGCGGCACCGGCCTGCGGGGTCTGACGGGGATCACCACCCATGCCGGGAAGCTGATCCGCCCGCTGATGTTCGCTTCGCGCAAGGACATCCTCGAATACGCCGTAGCGCAGCACATTCCCTACCGGGAAGATTCGTCGAACCGCTCGACCAAATACCTGCGCAACAAGATCCGCCTGGGACTCGTACCCCGCATCAAGGAGATCAGCCCCAAGTTCACCGACCTGATGCGTCAGAACATCGGCCGTCTGACCGACGCGCAGCTCTTCATCAACCACGGCATCCAGCGCATCCGCGAAGAGGTCATCACCACCGAAAACGGGATCGACACGATCCACATCGACCGTATCGACCGGGCTTTCCCGCTGAATTTCGTAATCTTCGAACTGCTCAACTCGACCTATTCGTTCAAAGGCGACGTGTCGGACGCTCTGGTCAGGGCGCTGGAGCAGAACTCCGGCACGGGCAAGCGGTTCTACTCCAAATCCCACGTGGCGTACATCGACAGGGGACGGATTATGGTAACCCCGATCCCGGCGGACGACCCCTGCCAGGTGCAGGTCGAGGCGGGCGCCCCGCGCTGCTACTGCGGCAACTCGGTGCTCTACTTCGAGCTGCGCGACATCGACGATATCCAGGGCTTCGGCGTACCCGAACACATCGCCCAGGTGGATGCCGACAAACTCAAATACCCGCTCACGGTGCGCCGCTGGCAGGAGGGGGACTGGTTCATTCCCTACGGCATGTCCGGCCGCAAGAAGGTCAGCGACTACCTGATCGACCATAAAGTCCCGCTGCCGGAGAAGGCACGGCAGTTCGTACTGCTTTCCGGGGATGAGATCGTCTGGCTCGTCGGGCGGCGCATCGACGACCGCTACCGGCTCACGGCCGAGACCGAAAACGTGCTGCGCATCACCAAAGAGATCATTTAAGCCATGGCGAAAAGCGGCGTAAAATTCAAAGATACGATGGCGGCCTACGACCGTCTCCGAGGCGAAATCGCGGGACGGAAGTTCGCGCCCGTCTATCTGCTCATGGGCGAAGAGGCCTTCTTCATCGACGCTCTCTGCGACCTGCTGGCCTCGACGATCCTCCAGGAGTCCGAACGGGCTTTCAACCAGCTGACCGTCTATGGGCGGGACTCCGACGCGGGACAAGTGGTGAACCTCTGCCGGCAGATGCCGATGATGGGTTCGTACCAGGTGGTGATTCTCAAGGAGGCGCAGCAACTGCGCGGTCTCGACAAACTCTCGCTATACACTTCGAAACCCTCGCCCACGACGATCCTGATCGTCTGCCACAAGGAGAAGAACGTGGACAAGCGTTCGCAGCTCTACAAAAGCATCGCCCAGCACGGTGCGGTGCTCGAATCGGTCCGGCCGCGCGATTACGAGATCGGCCCCTGGCTCGCGCAGTTCGTCGCCTCGAAAGGCTGCACGATCGACGCGAAAGCCCAGGCGATGCTGACCGACCACCTGGGCACCGACCTCGCCAAAATCTCCAACGAACTGGGCAAGCTGCTGCTCTCGCTACCGGAAGGAACGAAGAAAATCACCGACGCACACATCGAACAGAACATCGGCATCTCGAAGGATTTCAATAACTTCGAACTCTGCAAGGCCGTCACGGGACAGAACCTCGAACAGGCCCTGCGCATCGCCGACCATTTCGCCCGCAACCCCAAAGACAACCCCCTGCTGGTAACGATTCTGGCCCTTTTCAATCAGTTCCGCGAAATTTTCCGCATCAACTACCTGCGGTGGCTCAGCCGCCACAAGGGAGTTCCGTTTCCCTCGGACACGGAACTCATAGGCATCCTGCGAATGAACAACGCCTACGCTCTGGGCGAACTGAAGCAGACCTCGGCACGGTGGGACAACCGCCGGGTGTTCCGTATCCTGGGGCTGCTGCGCGAATACGACGCCAAATCGAAGGGCATGAACGCGGGCGGCGCCCCGGACGGGGAGCTGCTCCGCGAGCTGCTTCTCAAAATCTTCCTCCAATAATGGAACGCATCCTGCTGCGCAACGGTATCCCGGAGCCGATGCCCCGCATCGAAGGCACATACCTCTATCAGACGCTTCATGTCCGGGGACGCCGCCCCCTCTGGCTCGACCGCCACACGGAACTGCTGGCTCGCAACATACAAGAGCTTTTCGGGTTGCGCTGGGCCCCCGACCTTCGCCGGCTGGAGGCAGAGATCGCCGCCCTGCTCGACGCCAACCGTCACCCCGTCGCAGGCTCTTCGTTCGTACGCATGGCCTTCACACCGGCGGGCGACCTGCTGCTGATCCCCGGAGCGGTATCCTTCTACGACGGGTATGCCCTGCGGTCGCTGCGGCCCGCTGCGGCTGTCGTGAACTACGGCGTTCCCTACCCCGAATACCCCACCTCGGCACGCGAAGCAGCCTGCATGCTGGCTTTGCAGGCAGCGGTGACGGCGGACAACCGGGCGGCGGAAGCGGACATTGAACGGGCGGCAGTCCGGACAGGCGTACAAGCGGTGATCCGCTGCGACGGCGAGGGATTCGTGCACGTATGCGACGAAGCGCCCCTGTTCGCCGTGAAAGGGAAAAAAGTCTATACTCCGCCCGCCCCGCCGAGTGTCGAACGGGAATTGGCATGCCGGGCCGTCGAAGCCGCCCGCCTGCCTCTGCTGGAGCTGGAGATCGGCCGGGAGCAACTTGCCCGTTTCGACGAAATTTTCTATGTCGATCACCGGGGCCTCACCTCGCTATCGGCCTGCGAAGGGCAACTCTACGCCGCAATCATCACCGAACGTATCGCCCGCGTCCTGAACAAATTATACTAACACATCCTGCCCGATACAAACCGGACAGGTTTCCTTTGTCCCACCCTATTTACAATACCTTCACAAAAGATCGGAATACACTCGGCATAAAAAACAGTTCGCTCGTTTCATTCTGCACTCATTTTCATTACTTTTGCAGAAAGTCGGATACATTCGGCAACACCCCCGGATCCGTTTGTTGGATTCTGTATTCATTTTCATTACCTTTGCTCCCAATGTCACACACCATCGCCATTTTTCCGGGATCGTTCGATCCCTTTACCCGGGGCCATCAGGCACTCGTGGACGATGCCCTGCGAATCTTCGACAAGGTCGTCATCGGCATCGGCAACAATGTTTCCAAGGCAGGACTGCTGCGCATCGAAGCCCGCAAACAACTCATCGAAGACCTCTATGCGGACAACCCCCGGGTCGAAGTGAGAATCTATACCGGTCTGACGGGCGACTTCGCCCGCGACCAGCATGCCTCGGCCATCATCCGCGGCGTGCGCAACACCACCGATTTCGAATACGAACGGACGATGGAGGCGACCAACCACCGCCTGCATCCCGACATCATCACCGTGATGCTCTTCACCCCGGCTCCCGTAGCCGACATCGCCTCGAGCACCGTACGCGAAGTACTGGCTTTCGGCCGCACGGTCGATGAATTCATGCCCGAAGGAATAGACATAAAAAAATACCTCTGATTACTATATTGCTATGATGGAATTTACCGCAGAAATGATCGCCGGTTTTCTCGGCGGCCAAGTCGCAGGCGACAAAGAGGCCAAGGTGCACACCGTCTCCTCGATCGAAGAGGGCGAACCCGGCGCCCTGACCTACCTGACCAACCCCAAATACGAAAAACACCTTTACAAAACCCGTGCGTCGATCGTATTGGTGAACAAGGATTTCACCCCTTCGGAACCCGTGACCGCCACCTTGATTAAAGTCGAAGACACCGGCGCCGCAGTGCTCAAACTGCTGCAAATGTATCAGGCCGCAAAACCCCGCAAACAGGGCATCAGCGAGCGGGCTTCGATCTCGGAGCGGGCGACACTGGGCGAAGATTGTTACGTGGGCGATTTCGCCGTTATCGAGGCGGGAGCCCGCATCGGCGCCGACTGCCAAATCTATCCCCAGGTCTATATCGGTGACGGCGTGACCGTCGGCGACGGAACGATCCTCTACCCGGGTGTCAAGATTTACGAGGGGTGCGTGATCGGCAGCCGCTGCATCCTGCATGCGGGTGCGGTGATCGGCGCCGACGGCTTCGGCTTCATTCCCAATGCCGCAGGCGGCTTCGACAAGATTCCGCAACTGGGCAACGTCGTCGTCGAAGACGACGTGGAAATCGGCGCCAACACCTGCATCGACCGGGCCAAGACCGACTCGACGATCATCCGCCGGGGCGTGAAACTCGACAACCTGATCCAGATCGGCCACAACGTGCAAATCGGCGAGAATACCGTTTCCTCGGCCCAGACAGGCATCGCAGGCACTTCGAAGGTGGGGCACAACTGTTTCCTCGCGGGACAGGTCGGCATCGCGGACCACGTGACCATCGGCGACAGGGTCTGCATCGGCTCCAAAAGCGGTCTCGACAAAGACGTACCTGACGGAGAAGTACGTTTCGGCTATCCGGCGCTGCCCGGCATGCAATATCACCGCGCATCGGCCATCTTCAAGAACCTGCCCGACCTGGCACGCCGCGTGAGTCAGGCGGAAAAGGAGATCGCGGCCCTCAAGGAGAAGTAACGTCCCTGCACCGTGTCCGACCCGACGACATACCGCATCATGGGCATCGACCCCGGCACCAACTACATGGGGTACGGGGTGCTGGAGGTTTGCGGACGGGAGGTCCGATCGGTCGTGCTGGGCGACATCGACCTGCACAGGATGAACGATCCTTACGAAAAGCTGCGCTACATTTTCGAGCGGGTCGGTGCCCTCGTGGACGAATACCGCCCCCGCGAGGTGGCTCTCGAATCGCCCTTCTTCGGCGAGAACGTGCAGTCGATGCTCAAGCTGGGCCGGGCGCAAGGCGTGGCGATGGCTGCGGCGTTGAGCCGCGGACTGCAGGTATTCGAATACGCCCCCACACGCATCAAACAGTGTATCACGGGCCGAGGCTCGGCCCCCAAGGAGCAGGTCGCGGCTCTCGTCAGCAGCATGCTCACGATCGAACGTCCGCCCCGGCGACTGGACGCTACGGACGGTATGGCCGTCGCCCTGTGCCACCATTTCATGAGTTCGAACCCATTGAACGGCGCCCTCGGCGAAGATCGGTTCAAAGGACTCGGCGGAGGCCGCAAGGCTGCCTCGGCAAAGGGCAGTTCGAGCTGGGAACGGTTTTTGAAGGATAATCCCCAGCGCGAAATCCGGCAAACGCCGCGAACACCCCAAAAGACGAATCACAAACCGACCAAATAATCATTTTAATCCTTTCTCAGCACTATGAAAAAAGCGTTAATAGGTCTTCTTGCCGCAGGCACCCTCGTGGGATGCGGAGGCAATACCTACACCATCACCGGCAAACTGGACCCGGGAATCACGGACTCCGTATTCCTGATGCAAGGCAATCCCGAAAATCCGACCATCGCATCGGCAGCCGTCGCTGCGGACGGTACGTTCAAAATCAAAGGCACGATCGACCAGCCGGACCTGGCCATCCTTACCAACCGGCACCGCCAGGGCATCGGATTCATCTTCCTCGAACCGGGAAAAATCGACGTTAAAACTGCGGATCTGGGCCAATTCCAAGTCGGCGGCACCCGCTCGAACGAGATTTTCCAGCCGATAAACGACTCTTTGGGCATGCTTCAGGGACAATTCCTGGTGGCCATGCAAGAAAACGACATGGAGAAATTCGATTCGCTGAACCAGGTAGCCAACGGCATCATGCGCCGCGCTTTGGACAACAACTCCGACAACCTGGTCGGCGTTTACTTCTTCGGAAACCTCTATAACGAAATGGAACCGCAAGAAGCCCGCGAAATCCTGAATAAATTCCCCGAACAGATGCAGAAAACCCAGATCCTGACCGCCATCGCCAAATCGATCGCCGCCCAGGAAAATACCGAAATCGGCAAGCCCTATCTGGAAATCGCGCTGCCCGACTCCCTGGGCGAAACCGTTTCGGTGACACCCCTCATCGGCCCCGGCAAATGGGTGCTGATCGACTTCTGGGCAACCTGGTGCAGTCCCTGCCGCGGCGAATTGCCCTATCTGAAGGAGGCGTTCAAGGAGTTCGGCCCCAAAGGATTCAACATTTACGGCGTATCGCTCGACAACGATGCCGAGAGTTGGAAAGAATTCCTTGTAAAAGAGGAGATGACGTGGCCCAACGTAATCGCCGTCACCGACGGCAAGAGCGCCCCGATCGTCGAAGAGTACGGAATCCGCAGCATCCCGACCAACTTCCTGATCTCGCCCGAAGGCAAGATCGTCGCCAAAGACCTGCGAGGCGAAGGAATCAAGGAGAAGCTCGCCGAACTGGTCAAATAAGCGCATCCGGCAAAATCATCGAATTACCCCTGCGGATTTCAGCCCGCAGGGGTAATTTTTGTATGACAAATCTCCGGTCCCCATAGCCAGTCGGACACGACAAATGCCCTCTTTTCCCGGCAACGATATTTCCACCGACAAACTCCCGGAAAAGAATCCGAACAAAGCACAGATTACCTCAAATCAAACATTATCAATGTATTATATTCAAAATTACCCCTCTTACCAAGATATAAAATAAAAAGACTGGTAAATTTTACGACAAATTATTTGCATAAGAGCAATTTTCACACTACATTTGCATTCGCAATTCGGCGCCGTAGCTTAATTGAATAGAGCATCTGACTACGGATCAGAAGGTTACAGGTTTGAGTCCTGTCGGCGTCACACTGAAAACCAGCCACTTACAGCGTTGTAGGTGGCTGGTCTGTTTTTGGTCGTACACACAATTTACACACAACTTGCGTCTAATTGCCGCCGGTTACATCCGGGGCGATCCGCAAAATACGCGCCCGCAATTCGGACAATATCCGGCGTTCCGCCTCTTTCTGTTTGTTGCTCCAGTATCGGCGTTCGCCGGGCCTCCGTGCTTCCTGCACCCGTACCCGTGCCCGGTCGTATTGCGCCCTTGCTTCCTTTATTTGCGTGTCATTTCTTGAGGTCATAGTATTTGTTGGTTGAGGGGTCAAACGTCCAAAATTCGCCGTCTTTGGTCCATTCGCGGATAGTGTAGCACCCGCCCGGCATATACGCGGCATTGTGCCAGGCTGCGGCCTCGGTGGGAAACACTCCCACCGTTTGGCCGTCCGCCGAAAGCTCGTAAAGCATCATATTTCCGTATGGTTTCTTAATAGCTGCAACTTGCCTGTTATCGACTGATTACATAATTTCATTATTTCATCCTGCGCTTTCATCAGGGATCTATAGAAATCCTCGTTTATATCGTCGGCCTCCCTGCCGTATTCCATACTGGTAAATCTGTCGGCCATCTCGTGCAATTCTACCAATACGATATATATGCCCAAATATCCGGCGGTCACCTGTGAGAGCTTCACCCCTTTCAAATCCTCTACTGTCATTGCTTATAAAGTTTTTCTCCCATTTTAACACGTTCGTCTATTGTCGTCCCTTTGTTGATCGTTGGATCGTGCAAACAGTTATGGAACTCCAGATACAGCCCCCGATCGACCAAAAAAGCGAAAGCCGCATTTTTCAAATCTTTCTCCGTATTGAACCGCCGCCCGATCTCCGCTAACAGGTCCTCGACGGTTACGATCCCCGCCCGGTTGGATACGGGGAGCGTGATTGTTGTTTCGTCTTTCATTGTTTCAGTGCATTATGTTAGTAAACCGTTACGAAATTCTCTACCTTGAACGAGCGCCAGCCGCCGGCCTCGACGTCGTAATACTTGACCGTGCACCCGTCATCCGGTCGGCCGGTGCCCTTGATCGTGGCCGCCACTTCGTGCAACGTACCCGCCGCCCTGCGTAATGTCCCGTCGGCTTTCTCATAGGCGAACCGAACGACACCCGCCCGCATACGCTGCGTCAGGCGGTAAAGGCTCCAAGCCTTGACAAGGCAGATATTGAAGGCCTTGCCCGTTGTCCGGGCAATCGTCCACGCCCGGCGCATAATCGTTTGCAAATCGTTTCTTTTCATTGTCTGTATTGGTTTTTGGTTGTTCGTTCTTCCTTGTTTCGGGTCGGGGCGGTGGTTGAGGCCGCCCCGGTTCCCTTCGTTAGTTTAACAGCACTTGCAAAGCCTCTGCGATTTCCGGGTATTCGTTCCCTTGTTCATCCCATACGGCCGCTACCGTCGTACTCTCTTTCTCTATTGTCCAGCTCGGAGCCGTCCAGTAGTCCCCGGCATCCTCTCTGATTTCGGCCTTGTAGCTCACAAAAGCCGTGAATCCCTCGTACTCGATTTCGAAGCCCTCATCCACTCCGTCACAGTGGTAGTTGATGTAGTTGGCGATCTCCTTTGCGAATTGATTGTAAGCAGTCGGTGTCATTGTTTGTAATGCTATTGGTTCTTATTTCTGACACAAATGTAATGCAATAAATTCACACTTACAAATATTTTGTAAACTTTTTGCTTCACGAAATATATTTTTGTTATAGCTATCGCATTACGTTCGGGGAATTTGATTACATTTGTAGCGTGAACTTATACCGTTACATTATGGATATTAAAAAAGTAATCAAGGCTAACGGACTAACCGTTAAGGAGGTAGCCGAAAGAATGGGCATCACGCGCGAAGGGTTAAGTAATCACATCAACGGGAACCCCTCGGTACAGGTGCTCGAACGTATTGCCGCTGCTATTGGTTGCAGCGTGGGGGATTTTTTCGCCCCGCAGCCATCGAACACGATCACCTGCCCGAAATGCGGGACGGTGCTGGAAGTCAAGGAAAGGGGGTAAGGTTATGACACAGAAAGATGCGATAAAACTATTTGAGGATAGGCAGGTACGTTCCGTGTGGGATTCCGAGGCCAAAAAGTGGTATATCTCCATTATTGACGTTATCGAGGTATTAACAGATAGCGCAAACCCCCGCCGATACTGGAGCGACCTCAAACGCAAGCTACAGGCCGAGGGAAGTCAGTTGTACGAAAATATCGTACAACTCAAAATGAAGTCCTCGGACGGGAAAAGCTACAACACCGATGTGGCCGATGTCGAACAACTATTCCGGCTGATACAATCCATCCCATCACCAAAGGCGGAACCGTTCAAACAATGGTTAGCGCAATTAGGCCGGGAACGGCTGGAAGAAATCGATGATCCAGAGCAAGGTATTGAGCGCCTAATGGAGTATTACCACAGCAAAGGCTATTCGGCCAACTGGATAAATCAAAGGCTTAAATCCATCGAGGTACGCAAAGAGCTTACCGATGAATGGGAACGCCGCGGAATACAAAAAGGTCGGCAATACGCGATCCTTACCGATGTCATTACACAGGGTTGGTCTGGTCTATCAACAAAGCAGTACAAGCAATATAAAGGGCTTAAAACCGAGAGCCTGCGGGATAACATGACTAACCTCGAATTAGTACTAAATATGCTTGCAGAAGCCTCAACAACCGAGATTTCACAAAAGGAAGAGCCCGAAACATTTGAGCATAGCAAGCAAATTGCACACCGGGGCGGCAAGGTTGCCGGTGTTGCTCGGAAAGAACTTGAGGCCCAGACCGGCCAAAAAGTTGTTAGCCCGTTGAATGCTAAAAAGGCTCTCAAGAAATAATATTGTACTGTTATGGAACTGCAACCTATCCAAAGTAAGATTTACGAGATACGGGGCCAGCGGGTGATGCTGGATAGGGATTTGGCGGAGTTGTACCAAGTGACAACAAGTGCCCTCAATCAGGCTGTAAAACGGAATAGTAAACGGTTCCCGCCCGATTTTATGTTCCAGCTTACAAATCAGGAATTTGCAAACTTGAAATCACAAATTGTGACATCAGGTTGGGGTGGTATTCGCAAAATGCCGTATGCCTTTACCGAGCAAGGGGTAGCAATGCTTTCCGGCTTGCTCAATAGCGACATTGCAATAAATGCAAATATAGCCATTATGCGGGCTTTCGTGGCGATGCGGAACTACATTACCACGACGACGCAGATAACGGCGGAACTGTCCGAAATACGGGCAAAGCTGGCATTGTTGGAACGAGCTGACGAAGACAATGCCGAAGCGGTAAACGATCTTTCGGAAGATATGCGCAAAGAGCTGGATAATATCTATCAAGCTATCGCGGCACTATCGATCAAGGTGCCGCAGGCTCGCAAGGTCGGCCAGCCGATAGGGTTCAAACGCACCGACGGCAAAAAATAACCCGCTGCACCCTTCGATGATAAATGCCCGTATTTCGTATTGGCTTTGCATTTGACGGCGTTTCTCCCGCCGGACATAGAAAGTATCGGCCGCACGAAGAAAAGCCGTAAAATCAAAAAAAGGGGATTACAGGCACTTTGCCCGGCTCCGGTCGTTGAGGGTGCGGGAGTTTCCAAAATGGAAACCCCCGTACACAAGCACCCGAAAGCAAGCAAATATAAATACATATATCACATTGAAATACAGTGCTATGTATGTATTTATATAAACAAACACTTTAATACATCCGAGAACTTTATTTAATGTAGTATTTAATGTATTATATAATACTTGTAATGCTTCTATAAGTAATATTTATAATGCTTATAGGCTACATTGAAATATACTTATATACTACTTCTCAATAATGTATTGAAATGTAGTAGTTTTTTAATGCTCTTAATAATGCTACATTAAATGATAGGGACAAATCAAGTGTTATATTTTGGGGTTGCTGCACATCGAACCGGCGACGCACACAAAGGCGGCTATTTGGCCGCTTATTTATTTGAGTGGATAGATTATACTACCCAACAGCAGATAACGCATCAGAGGGCAGATAACAGGGCAATTCCGGGGTAAACAGCCCCCACCCCCTCGGCCGTATCTAATGTTCGCTATATTTTCGGACCGGCATTTTTTGGCAATTTTTGGAAAACGTTTTCAGAAAACGGGATCGCGATTTGCGCGCGGGGGTAAAAAATCGGGTTTTTCCGGGGCTTTGGCTTTCTGACAGTAAAACGAAAGACGGGCGGGGTAACTCCGTCCGTCCTTTGTTTGCTATTTATATCCGTGCTTACGCAACAACCGTTCAATAACCGGCAAGGGGTTCGGAATACATCCGACCTGTTTGCGGGGCCGAGGTCCTGATTTGACCCTGTACTTGTAAGCCGGTGATTTGCGGAACCCGTTCCAGACAGCCCGCACTTTGACGCTTGCCGGGGTGCGGCCCATTATTGCGGCTATCTCCTCATTGCTGTGATCGGGGTAAAGCTCACCGAGCCGGGCGATTTCTTCCGGGGTCCATTGTGGCGCAAGATACGGGGGCAAAGGCATAGGGCATTCGATTTACCGACGCCCGCAAGTTACATTTACCCCGCGACGCGGTAACGCCCGGCGGCGAATTAAGCCACACAGGTACGCAATCGCATTTGCGTTGAGGAGCTGACAAGATCAAGCGCATCGATTAGCTGTAATACGGCCGGATTCCGTGCGGACATTTGTTGTAATATCTTTTCTTCCCACGTCAAAGGCAAAACACGTGTTTGCCCCCCTGTATTCGACCTAACACCGGTTCGGAGCTGCTTTATAACATAGTCGGCAATATCAAACCCACTCTCCCGGTCTTCGGGTGTCGCTATGCGCTCCAAAACATCAGATACGGACAAAGAGAATCCGACACTCCGGGCGATTGTTTCCCCTTTGTTTTTCCAATCCTCAAAAGCCCCCAAATCCGGATACAGGATCACTTTGCGCCCTTTGAGGCATTCGCACTTTTCCGCCTTAAAATTCTGTTTGCCTCCCGTAGCAAGCCATACATACTCCGGCATCACTCCGCTGCATATTATGGCCGTTTTTTCGCTTTCCACAAGGCACACGGTGGCCTCCGGACGTCGCAATAACAGATGCTCTCCGAACAAACATTGCGACAGCTCCCACGAATCCGGCAACTCCCCGGATTTTTTAAGCTGCGAGTGCACCCAGTTTACCGCCCCGTCACAATTCTTGATCCGCTTTCCGGTTTCCGGATTGTACTGCATAATCTTACCGCCCCGCAAGCGCTTATGCCAGTCAAGCTGCCAAAAGATAACGGCCCCGGACTTCGTACAACCTAAATAATACTCCGACATAAGGCGCACGACGGTCGGCGATTCCAATACATCAGTATCGAAAAGGGAGAGCAGGAACCGCACAAAATCCGAGGCATAGCCCAAAGATTTAATAATATATTGCTTCGGTATCGTATCTATCGACTTCGGGGCCGTTATATGCTTCGGGTGACGAATAATATTTGCTTCGGGCCTTTCGGTCGGGTGACTGTCAAAATATTGCTTCGGGGTATAATGGTAGCCGCATTTGTCCTCTCGATTGCACCGCCCTACTTCAGGCGACAAATACAACCCCGTTTCCGTATCGATATACCGCACGAATACCCCCTTGTGATGGCACACCGGACACTCGTACCGACTACGCATCCCTTTGTATCTTTCAAGTTCATATCTATGATCCATTACATTCACCGATTTAATGCGTGTTCGTAAACTCGTAAAAGGTTTGCACACATTTACGATTTTTACGAATTTGTATATAAACAAATGATTATCAGTATATTATCTATCGTAAACCCTTTACGAATCTTTACGAGGGTTTACGAGTGATTTACGAGTGATTTACGAGGGTTAATATATTGATATATAGTGACATATGGGTTAAATTCGTAAAAATCGTAAAACCTTGCGAATCTTTACGAGTGATTTACGAATCTTTACGATTATCCATTTTTCAAATAATATCTAACGGTACCCTCCGACACACCCAATTCTTTAGCAATAGCGACATTTGACATTCCGCCTGCTTTCAATTCTCGCGCTCTGGCTTTTCTGGCCGCTGTGTCGTCATCGGAAAGAAGTTGCAGGTGATCGGACTCTTTAGAGTAATTGTGAAACTCAAAGGATAAAAAATTGCCGTTCTTTTTGCATACTTCGTACAATAGCACGTTATTCGCGTCGTATTCCTGTTCGGCGCTTCGGCATTTCACCTGCTTTACATATCGTAGGTTTTTATCCCTGGTACTGCGACCGATCATAAAAACAGCATCCGCAAAATTGGCCTTCATTTTAGAACCTTGCAGATCGTTGAGGCTTATAGGCCGTCCTGCCTCGGTTTTGCGCGTATGTTCGAGAACCAGCATTGTCAAATTACGCTCTTTCTTCAACCTGTTGAGGCGATCCATTAACGGCTTGGCATTCTTCGCGCCGTCGGTATCAGCAAATGACAGGGCGGTCATATTATCGATAACTACCACGTCGGCACCCGCTTCTTGTATGGCTTCTTCGAGGCTTTTGATAAAGTAGTCATCATAAGTATAACCGTCCGGGATCGTATAATTATCAGGATCGAAATCAACCCGGATAAGGTTGTCACTGAATTTATAGTGATTTGTGTAATTCTCCGAATACCTTCCCTCGAATTGCTTGTCGGACAATTCCAGATCAAGGTATAAGACCTTATGCCCGCTCCGGGCGATCTCCTCGGCGATCTGTACCGCAAAAATCGATTTCCCGATACCGGTATCAGCGCATAGTATCGTCAATTCTTTTTCAAATACAAGGGATAAGAAAAGTTTTTGAGGCGTTTTCATCTGTCTTGCGTCTTCAATACATCTGTTTGTTGATCTAACCCGAAAAAAGCCCGCTGTGACAGGGGTGAGTTGCATCTGTCGTTCGCGGTTGCGGTTGTCTTCGCGTAAAGTTTGTACAAAATTAAGTTCCGCGCCTATTGGCATAGTGGCATTCATTGCACCCCTCCTTTCCGAATAAAATACCGTTTGAACCGGCCCCCGTGCACGCCCTCGCACCATTCGTCGGCAATCGGCACGCCCTTATGTCGCAAATCGCGGATTACGCTGCGGGGATCGGACATCCTCAACGAAATAGTAATATCGGCCGCCGAACGGGGAATACCGTCCGAAAGCAGGTTATAAATCCTTTGCTGGTGATAGGAAAATACAGAGATAAACCCTACATTTGTAGCGTCATTAGCCCCTATGGAATTAGTTTTTGCCCCTGCGTGCTTGCTTCGAGTGCCGGGGGTGTTTTGATTCTGGACCATACCCGATAAAATTATTTACGGTTAGCACTTTCTGCAATACGTTGAGCGGCTTCCGCATCCCGGTTCCGGGGCCTGTTCATCTGCTGCGCCGCCCATTCCCGCAGCTCCTTCCGGGAGAACACCAAACGGCGGGGGCCGAATTTAGCGTAGGGGATTCCGTGCCTGTGGGTAAGAATATACAAACTGCGCATAGTCGTCCGATAACCCAGCGAAGCCAGGAACGGCAGAGTTTCTTCGGCGGTCATCGCATCGGGCAACTCCGAAACATCCGCGATATTCTCTGTGGCTTTCTCGCGTCTTTTGTAATCCTGCATTGCGGCAAATACTGCATCCGAAATCAAGTTTTTCAGGCTTTCCTGATCTACTACTACCAAATTATTATTCATGATATTTTTAGGTTAAATTTCTTGTCTTTATTTGCCGCAAAAATCGCTTTACCTCGGGAATATTCAAAGGAAAATTTCACTTTTTTAGCATTATTTTCAGTAAGTAATTGAAAACTGTTAATTTGCTGTGTGAAAGTATTTTACATTACAAAAAATAAATAAAAAAAATAAACGGAGAATATTTTTTAATCTCCGTTTATAAAATTATAAGGCAAATAATTGAACCCGCGAAAAATACGGCTGTTTACAGGCGGTTATTTCCAGCCGTCAGGAATCAAAATAGCCGCGTTTTTCTCCCGTTCTTCCCGTTCGAAGCTGGCCAAATAATTCTCGGTCGTTTTGAGGTCTTGGTGGCCGAGGCTTTCCGATATATAGGCGATATTCGCCCCGGCACGCTTCAATACCGTAGCGAACGAATGACGCGCCGTATAGGTCGATATGTTCCCTATTCCGAGCTGTTCCCCGACTTCCTGCATCCGCTTGTTGATCGCACGGGTCAAATACATTGTTTTCAACTTCTGATGTATCGCGTCCTCTGTCCCGTCGAGAACCGGAAATATAAAGTTATTACGCACCGGGGGATTGCCCCAGCGGTCAATAATAGCCTGCATCTGGGGAACGACCACTACCCGGATTTCCTTGCGGGTCTTGGTCGTGTGCTCGGTCTTTTGACGCACGAAACAGATTTCACCGTCCACAATATCACGGTACCGCAATTTCACGAAGTCGGCGACGTTGATCCCGTTACACAAGTAGAGGAAAAGCCAATAATCCCGGTATTTGGCCGTCGCTTCGCTCCCGTCCTCATAGCGGGCGATCCGCCCGATCTGCTCCAGCGTCAGAGCCAGCTTGCGCCCCTCGCCCTCCTGTATTTCATACCGGCCCCGTCCGAACGGGTATTGCGTTTCCTTGACGATACCCAGACGTCGGGCATCGTTCAGCACCGCCCGCAGGTGGCGCAAGTGTATCGATATGGTTGTTTGCACCTTCCCCTCTTTGCCCAGAAAATCTGCATATCGTTTCAGCCACGATACGGTAACGGCGTCAAACTGTATGCGCTCCCCGGCAAACCGCTCCAGCCCTTTCAGCACATTGTCATAAACTAGCATACTGCCAACGCGCCCGGCCTTTTCCAGCTCGGCGATTTTGGCCCGGAACATCGCGTTTACCGTATTGGACGCTGCCCCCTTCAGTCGATCGTTGAGGGCATCCAGCGAAAACCCGCCGTTACCCGCTAAATCCTCAACGGCTGCTCGCACTATCTGGTAGCTGCTCTCTATGTCTTTCCGGACCGCTACAAGGGCACGCGCCTTTGTCGCTCCAAGCATCTCCCACTCTTCCGGGGTCAGGTCTTTGCCCGTAGGATAGTAGCGGCGATCCCGGCGGTAGGTTACGCGAATTTTTACTGGGTATTTCCCGCTCTTTTTCGGGTGGCTCGTATCTATTACGGGCGCAACCGTTATTCCGTCTTTTGAATAGTTCATTTTGTGGGTAAATTCATTTTTTAGACACACAATTTCGACACAAATATACGTATTTAATCAAACTAAACAAAAACAGAGTAAAACAAAATAGCTATATTTGCCACTGAAATACAGCTATTTATAAAACAAACAAGAAATTACCAAAAAATAGCAAAAACCCCGAAATTACGCCTACGGATCAGAAGGTTACAGGTTTGAGTCCTGTCGGCGTCACAAAATAATGCAGCGACCTGTTTTTCGACAGGTCGCTTTTTGTTTTCGGCTGCACGACCATAGCGCAGTTGCCGATTCTCTCTTTCTCCGCCTTGTACTCCCGCCGACTTACACCCGGGAAAATTTCCGTCCTCCCATAAAATCCATACGGAATCCGTCCGTACCGACGCCCGATCATAGCAACAACTTTGAGATTCCCGTCAGCGAAAAGCACCTGAAAACGAATCGCCAAAACATCCAAATTCTTCCCAAAAGAAGCACGAAGCCCCTCTCCAACGGCAACTCGACAATGTGCCCCCTCACCCTTCCTGCCATTTATTTTATGCAATCCAAGGTACTTACTCAACAAGCACAATGCGATTCCGGGTTCAATCGATCTAAATACACAATCCCGAAAAAAATCGAACTCGCCTTCTTTTCGAATTTATAAAATTTTACGAATAGACCACAGATTTTACAATTCAAATATTAAAATATACAATTTAACAAATCGGTAAAATTTGCAAAATCAATTCTTTTTATTATATTTGTAATAGTGCGCTCCTCTTTTACTAACTTAAAAATCATGTTATGTTGAATTTCGCCCAACTGAAGTTTCTCCTAACTGGATTAACTTTACTCACCGTACTCGCTGCGTGCAGCGATGACAACACTTCGACGGAAGCTCCTCCTGCAACCATCGAAATCGCAGAGCTCTCCCCGGAAGCAGACAACGTTTCTTTTCGATTAATTCCGACCAATGCTATCTCGATGGCTTACAAGATCGAGATCGAGGGGGGGGGGGAGATGACGCCGATTTCGTTTCGATAGAAAGCTCCGAAGAAAAAACGGTCGAAATAACCGACCTGACCCCCGAAACCTCTTATAAGCTGACGGCGATCGCCTATAACGCCGACCAGCGCCCTTCGAATCCGGCCACCGCAACATTCACGACCCCCGAAAAACCGACCACGCCGGATCCCGACAAGGCAACCATCTCCATCGAAGAGGTGAAAGCCACCTATAATTCGGTAACCTTTACCCTGAAAACCGCCAATGCAGCCCGCTTCGGCTACAAGGTCGATGTTCCCGACGGAACGGCCGAACTTACGTTCGTAAACGGCTCCGAAGGCGGCACCTATACAACCGACAACCTGGAGGCGGCGACCGACTATCAAATCACCGCCGTCGCATATGACGAAAACGGGCAGGCCGCCGATCCCGTCACCCACGCATTCAAAACCGAAGCCCTTCCGACCGGCCCCGCCGTCGTTTCGATCGAAGAGGTCGCTACGACCCACAGTTCGATCCGCTTCACCCTGAAACTCGACAATGCGGTCCGGATCGCCTACAAGGTCGATGTCCCCGACGGAACAGCCGAAATGACCGTCGTCGAAAAGCCACAGCAATCGACCTTCCTGGTCGGCAGCCTCCAGGCGGAAACCGACTACGTATTGACAGTCGTAGCCTATAACGGCAAAGACGAACCGTCCGAACCCGCCACGCATTCGTTCACGACCCCCGCCTATACCGCATTCGCACGGATCGACGCCGTGGCGACCGCACACGGAATCTATCTCAAGGCCGACGTGGACACCGGCAAATTCCCGCTCTATTTCCTGAAAATTTTCGACCCGGACCTTACGGAATCCAGCGCCGATTTCGAAGAGCATTTCAAGGTCGATTCCCGGGAGCAGTTCATCCATTACCTCGAAGTCGCCTCACTGACAGCGGGCCTCAAAACCGCCTCGTTCGAAGAGTGGAACAAAACCCTGCTTTCGACCCGGTCGCAGCAAGTCCTTCTCTACGCCGCTCCCGTTGTCCGGCAAGGGGTCGATGTCGTCTGTGAAGACTACGGCGAAATCATCGAAATTCCGCTGACGATCCCCGCCCGCGACGAACTCGGAGCAGGACAGGCCGCTGTCACGCTGGGCGAACCGCAGGTTGCGGGCAAAGAGTTGGAGATCGCCCTGACAAAACAGGACGGCGTCGTTTCCTACTATGCCGGCTATGCGACCAAGTCCGACGTCGAAGCCGCAGGCACCCCGGAACAATTCGTCCAGGCCGGACTGGATGCGAAGACCTATGACTACGACATCACGGCCGACTTCCAAGGCACCTGGAAAACAGACCGGCTTTCGCCGGGCAGCGAATATTACTTCTTCTCGTTCGCATACGATGCCGAAGGCAAGTTGGGTCCCCTGCAATACAAGGAGTTCCACACGGAAGCCGCAGGCACCGACTACGATACGTCGCTCACGGTCGATATTGCCCTGAAGACCGCATCGTTCACCTCAGCGACTTTCTCCGTCAAACGGAACGGCTTCGAAAAAGCTTATTACAACTTCATCACCAAAGCCGATTTCGACCGCAAATACGGCGGCAATGCGGATACATACGTTCAACGAGAGTTGATCGGCAAAGAGAGTGGTTATCCGATAACGCTATACAGCGACAACGACATCAACGGATCCCGTTTGGCATACGATACGCAATACGTACTGATCGCCCTGCCCGAAGCCGACAACGAAGACAGATACGGCGTTCCGACGGTGGTCGAGTTCGAAACCCTCGGCTACGAAGCTACCGGCTCTGCGACGGCGACCATCGCGGTAAATTCGATCACGGACAATTACGGCGTATCTTTCTATGCCTCGGTAACCGTAACCCCCGGAGCCGATTGCGCAGGTTACTATTACGCAATGATCGAAAAAACAGCCTACGATGCAGCAGCCAATCTCGGTGAAACGATCTGCAAACAAAACGGCGTAAAATACCGTGCCGCCACCGAAGACACGACGTTCTCCACCGACTACTATTTCGCAGAAAGCTATCTGGTCCTCATCCCGGTCGATAACAACGGGAAAATGTCGGCTCCGGTCACTTCGGAATTATTGACCACGAGCGCCAAATAAAAAGCAATCAAATAAACAAACACGCAGAACTCCCAACCTGTCCGAAACCTCGCTGCACGGGGTCCCCGTGACGAAGGGAGAGCCGGTTGGAACACGTCGCTTTCAGCGGCAAAGGCACAACCGGAACATCGAGCACATAAATTATCAAAAAAACAACCCTAAAATAATCCGACTATGAAATCTTTGAGTAAAGCAACCTTCCATTTACTGTGTTGCATCCTGCTATTGGGAACTTTCCAGAGTTGTAAAGACGACGAAACGACGCCCCCGCCTCCCGGAGAAAGCGCCACGCTCACCATTTCCGACGTCAAGGCCGAAGCCAATACCGTAACTTTCACCATCACGCCGAAAAATGTAGATGTTTATACCTATACGATCAAATCCGCGACGGTAACGCCTCAAGCGACCGTTCAGGATCCGGCCGAAACCAAAACCTTCACATACAACAGTCTGCTTCCGTCGAGCGACTATACGATCGTGGCAACAGGTTTTACACAAGGCGGTCTGGAACTCACTTCTACCGAATACAAATTCCGAACGCTCGACACGCAGGATCCCGGACTCGAAGTACCTTCCGGAGAGGAGCCGTTCATCGAATACGGCGACCAGCGGATCGCCGCCAAATCGGTCTTCTTCTACAAGGAAACCGATCGGCTCTGGTTCTTCATCTCCCCGCTCGAAGGATACGACAACTACCAGGACATGCTCTATGGCAACGGCGGAAAAAACGATTACATATCCCTCAGCTTCACGCCGAACCAGCTAAATAAATCGATCAACATGAAGAGTGCGTCCGAACGGTATTCGCTGCTCAACTCCATGTCGTTCCAACACCCCATCGCATCGGATATTTCGATGGTGACCATCGACTACCATTCATTAATCACCGACGGCGGCTTCATCGTCACCCGCGACGGGGACAAGATCGAAGGATATGCCGAAATGACCTCGGCCGCAACCGGCAAGAAACTCCGCATCTACGGTACCTGCACCTACGACCAGCAGGACGCCGAGCGGACCAGCTTCATCAGCCTCAACGACCTGAAAACTCCGCTCGGAAGCGCCTATTACCAACCGCTCGAAGAGGAAACGATTTCCGAAATCCATCTCTCGCCGGCCAGCCCCGTCATGGGAGCGCTGATCGACCAGGTGGATGAATACTACGTTCGAATCCGCTTCGACAACGCCCTGGCGACGGCTAAAACTCCGATCGACATCACCCGGATCGACAAGCTGTTCGAACTCGAAATCGTCGATCCTGCCCAACAAAAGTCGGTTACCGTCACCAATACGGACCTTCAAGGCGCGACGGGCACCATCACCCTCTACAAATACGCCCTGCAAGACAACTACCGAATCTCGTTCGATCTGCAGGTTCATGATATGCACCTCGAAGGGTATGCGGACGGGGCGTTCGAACTATACTCCTACTACTCCGGCAACAGTTATACGGTCGGAACGAACGACCCGGTCGAACTCCAATCCGCCGTCATCGACCGCCGCAGCGACGATTACTACACGATCTATCTGGCACCCCAGGCCGGTCTGACCGATTTGGAGCAAATCCGGCAGGCGGAGGGCGTAGTAACCATCAAAGCCGCACCGCAGGCACTGGACGGTCTGCTCGTTTCCTTTGCCAACGAAAAGGATGCCGGACGAATACTGTCCATCGCATATGCAGGCAAAACCTACGACAACCAGGGTGACAACACCAAGAGTACCATCCACGGAGCCACCGCAAAGCAAAAGATCGCGCTGGCCTTCTATGAAGCGACCAACGAAATGAACGGTTATTATTGCGGACCGTTCGTCGATGTGCAATAAACAACCCCGGCAACCGAAGGTCCGATCGCATCTCAAACCCACGATTCGACCGGCAACCGGTTCTCCCGGAATCTTCATCAAGCCCCCTTTTCGAAGGGGGCTTTTTTCCCACGCTTCATCCGGCGAAAGCAAAAAACAGAGCTCGGACCTTTTACTTCCGAATCGTCATCAATTTTGCCGTATTACCGAAAATCCGGAATAAAAACCACCGTCACAGTAGATATTTCAAAAAAAAACGCTAAATTTGTCAGAAACCTAAGTTGCTTCCTTAAGCCGAGCGCAATGAAACCTTCGTTTCGATTGCCGAGGCGAAAAATAGTCGAAAGAAAATCAACGCTTTCGATAAACCGAGCGCAGAATCGGAGGTGTTCGAACTCTGCCAAAGCGGAAAACAACGGCGTAAAAACGAACTGTTTCGTAGAGCCGAGGATATAACCACCAAGCCCGTTCGGTTATACGAGGCGGGAAACGGAACTCAAAACAGCAATGAACCTAAAACAGACACCATGATAAAGAAAGAATTATTACTCGGCGACGAGGCTATCGCATGGGGAGCCCTCAACGCCGGTCTTTCGGGCGTGTACGCTTACCCCGGAACCCCCTCTACGGAGATCACGGAATTTATCCAGATGCACCCCCTAACGCGCGAGCGCGGCATCCACTGCAACTGGTCGGCCAACGAAAAGACCGCACTGGAAGCGGCCCTCGGCATGTCGTTCGTCGGCAAGCGGGCCCTGGTCTGCATGAAGCACGTGGGCATGAACGTCTGCGCCGACGCTTTCGTCAATTCGGCTATGACGGGCGCCAACGGCGGCCTGGTGGTCGTAGCGGCGGACGATCCCTCGATGCACTCCTCGCAGAACGAACAGGACTCCCGCTTCTACGCCAAATTCGCCATGATTCCCTGCTTCGAACCCGCATCGCAACAGGAAGCCTACGAGATGATCGGCGAGGCGTTCGACTTCTCGGAGAAATACCAGATTCCGGTGCTGATGCGCGTGACGACCCGCATGGCCCACTCGCGGGCCGTGGTCGAAATCGGCGAACCCCGCCAGCAAAACACGCTCCACTACCCCGAGCGGCCCCGCCAGTGGATCCTCATGCCGGGCAACTCGCGCGTACGTTACAAAACCCTCATCGAGGAGAACAAACTCTTCGAGCAGGAGGCCGAACATTCGCGCCACAACCGCTACATCGACGGACCGGACAAATCCATGGGCATCATCGCCTGCGGTCTGGCCTACAACTATATTATGGAAAACTTCCCGGAAGGCTGCCCCTTCCCCGTGCTGAAGATCTCGCAATACCCGCTGCCGACGGCACTCGTACAGCGCATGGCTTCGGAATGCCGTTCGCTGCTGATCGTCGAAGAGGGACAGCCCCTGGTAGAGGAGATGATCCGCGGTCTGCTGGGTACTCCGATTCCGGTCAAAGGACGTTTGAGCGGCGAGCTGCCCCGCACGGGCGAACTCACGCCCGACAACGTACGCGGCGCCCTCGGTCTGCCCCGCCGCGAGAGCGAGGCGGCCAGCCAGCTCACCATGCCCCGTCCCCCGGCCCTTTGTCAGGGCTGCGGTCACCGCGACGTCTATACGGCACTGAACGACGTGCTGCGCGAGCACTACCCCAATCACAAGGTCTTCAGCGACATCGGCTGCTATACGCTCGGTTCGCTGCCCCCGTTCCGGGCGATCGACACCTGCGTAGAGATGGGTGCTTCGGTCACGATGGCCAAGGGCGCTGCCGACGGCGGACAGTTCCCTTCGGTAGCCGTAATCGGCGACTCGACCTTCACCCACTCGGGCATGACCGCCCTGCTGGATGCCGTGAATGAAAAAAGCAACATCACCGTCGTAATCTCGGACAACCTCACTACCGGCATGACCGGCGGCCAAGATTCGGCCGGCACGGGACGCCTCGAGCAGATCTGCGCCGGACTGGGCGTGGAACCCGAACACATCCGCGTCGTAGTACCCCTGCCCAAGAACATGGAGGAGATCCGCCGCACGATCCGCGAAGAGATCGAATATAAAGGGGTTTCGGTCATCATCCCGCGCCGCGAGTGCATCCAGACCGCCAAACGCCACAACGCAAAAAAACAGTAGTACGACCATGAAACGGGACATCATACTTTCCGGCGTGGGAGGACAAGGCATCCTCTCGATCGCCACCGTCATCGGAGCCGCCGCCCTCAAGGAGGGACTCCACATCAAACAGGCAGAAGTACACGGCATGAGCCAGCGCGGAGGCGACGTACAGTCGAACCTGCGCATCAGTTCGGACGAGATCCTCTCCGACCTGATCCCCCAGGGCGCGGCCGATATCATCATCTCGCTCGAACCGATGGAGGCGCTGCGCTACGTACCCTACCTGAATCCGGAGGGCTGGGTGATCGCCAACACCACGCCGTTCGTAAACATCGACAACTACCCCGAACCGGAGGCCGTATTGGCTGAACTCGGGAAGCGCAAACATGCGATCCTGATCGATGTCGATGCCATCGCCAAGGAGCAATCCTCGCCCCGTGCGGCCAACATCGTGCTGCTGGGCGCCGCCGCTCCTTTCCTGGGGCTCGACGCCGACAAGTTCGAGGCGGGCATCCGCAGCATCTTCGCCCGCAAAGGCGAGCAGATCGTCGAAATGAACCTCAAGGCATTCCGCGCCGGATACGAATACGCACAAAAACACCGCAAGTAATGGCAGCTCTCATTCCGCAGAAGATGTTCGACGAGCAGCTCGCCGCCATGGACATCGAAAACTTCGCACAGGCCACGATCCGTCAGGTCGGAGCCGTCGGCGGCGCCCTCGAGAAGAACTCGGGCACCGAATTCCTGCACCTCGAAATGGGCGTTCCGGGCCTTCCGCCGGAGACTGTCGGCGTCGAAGCCGAACAGCAGGCCCTCGCCCAGGGACGGGCTTCGATCTACCCCAGCATCACGGGCATCGCCCCGCTCAAGAGCGAGGCTTCGCGCTTCGTCAAGGCCTTCCTCGACATCGACGTCGCCCCCGAGGGCTGCATCCCGACCGTCGGTTCGATGCAGGGCGGCTTCTGCCTGTTCCAGATCTGCTCGCAGTGCGACCCCAAGAAAGACACCATTCTGTTCATCGACCCGGGCTTCCCGGTGCAGCGCCAGCAGGTGCGCATCTTGGGCATCAAGCACGAATCGTTCGACATCTACGACTTCCGCGCCGAGAAACTTGGTCCCAAGCTGGAGAGCTATCTCAAGCAGGGCAACGTCGCGGCGATCATCTACTCGAACCCCAACAACCCGGCGTGGATCTGCCTCACAGAGAGCGAGCTGCGCACCATCGGCGAGCTGGCAACCAAGTACGACACGATCGTTCTCGAAGACCTGGCCTACATGGGCATGGACTTCCGCAAGGAGTTGGGACATCCGTTCAAAGCTCCGTTCCAGGCCACCGCAGCCCGTTACACGGACAACTACGTGCTGATGATTTCCGGCTCGAAGATCTTCAGCTACGCCGGTCAGCGCATCGCCATCGCAGCGATCTCGGACAAACTGCGCAACCGCTTCTACCCGGCTCTCAAGGAGCGCTACGGCATCGGCCGTTTCGCCGAATCCTACGCCCTGACATTCCTCTACGCCGCATCGTCAGGCGCAAGTCACTCGGCTCAATACGCTTTGGCGGCCATGTTCAAAGCGGCGGCGGACGGCAAGCTGGACTTCGTGGCCCACACCCGCGAATACGCACACCGCGCTCACCGCGTCAAGGAGCTCTTCGAGCGTCACGGTTTCCACATCGTCTATGACAAAGACCAGAACGAACACGTGAGCGACGGATTCTTCTTCACGGTAGGCTACGGTTCGATGCCGAGTTCCGACCTGGTGGCCGCGCTGCTGCGCTACGGTATCTGCGCGATCTCGCTCACCTCGACGGGCAGCCTCCAGAACGGCGTGCGTGTCTGCGTGTCGCAGATGAACCGCGAGGAGCAGTACGACCTGCTCGACCGGCGCCTCCGCGACTTCGCGCAGGACTACGCCCGGAAATAAATCCGGCATTGCAGCTCCGGGTCGCTGTGAAATCGTCCCGGAGCTGCACTCCGGAGCAAAGAATCCGGTACGGACTCCGGGAACGACCGTTCACACCCGACGAAGAGAAGGAGCCGAATAAATTCGGCTCCTTCAAATAACCAACAAAAAAGACAAAACCTACCGTCTCCGGCCGACGACGGTGCCGAATTTTCCATCCACCGACCGACTGCCGGAAACGACATAGAAAACCAAACCCATGATCAACTACACCACTGCCGCTGAAGCTGCGAAGCTCATCAAATCCAACGACAGCGTTTATATTCAGGGAAGCGTTTCGATTCCGGAAGTGCTCGTGAAAGCGATGGCCGACCGGGGACACGAACTCCGGGGGGTGAAGGTCTATTCGGCTTTCGCCATCGGACGGGAGGAAGCGCCCTACTGCAAGCCCGAATACAAAGACAGTTTCCTCGTATATAGCCTCTTCGTGTCGAACTCCGTCCGCAACTGGATCGCTCAAGGGTACGGACAGGCTATCCCGGCTTTTCTGGGTGAGATTCCGGGGCTTTTCCGCAAGGGGATCATCCCGATCGACGTAGCGCTGCTGAACTGTTCGCGCCCCAACGAGGAGGGCTATTGCAGTTTCGGCACCTCGGCCGACCTCGCGGTTTCGGCCGCCGAATGTGCGAAGGTCGTCATCGCCCAGATCAACCCCCACGTGCCGTTCTCCTACGGCGACGCGCTGATCCACGTCTCGAAACTCACGGCCGCCGTCGAAGTCGATGAACCTCTGGTGGAGCTTCCGACCGCCCAGCCCAACGAAATCGACCGCAAGATCGGCGGCTACATCGCCGAGCTGATTCCCGACGGTGCGACCCTCCAGATCGGCGTGGGCGGCATCCCCAACGCCGTACTCGCGGCCCTGGGCGATCATAAACACCTGGGACTCCACACCGAAGCACTCACCGACGGGGTAGTACCCCTGATTCGGAGCGGCGTGATCGACAACTCGCAGAAAAAAGTGCTTCCGGGCAAAAACCTCGCGTCGCTGGCTCTCGGCTCGAAGCGGCTTTACGAATACATGGACTACAACGAAGACCTGATCATGAAGGACGTGGCATGGACGAACGACCCGTTCCGCATCCGCGAGAATCCGAAGGTCATGGCCATCAATTCGGCGCTGGAGGTCGATCTGACGGGCCAGATCTGCGCCGACTCGATCGGCACGATGATCTACTCGAGCGTAGGCGGACAACACGACTTCATGTACGGCGGCGCCCTCTCCGAAGGCGGTAAAACCTTCATCGCGCTCCCCTCGACCACCTCGAAGGGACACTCCAAGATCAAGGCCCTGCTGACGCCCGGCGCCGGCGTGGTGACCACCCGTTTCCAGACACAATACGTCGTCACGGAGTACGGTGCGGCCTACCTGCTGGGCAAAGGACTCGCCGAGCGTGCCCGCGCCCTGATCGACATTGCGCACCCCTCGGCCCGCGAAGAGTTGGAAAAAGCCGCCTGCGAACGCTTCGGCTATTCGTTCCTGCGGCTCAAATAGGCTCCTCGACTCCATGTGCAGGAATCGTTCGCGGACGCCTGTCCGCTCTGCGCGGAAGTGATTTTCTCGCAAGATCCATATATTATAAGGTATATCAAAAAACAGGACTCCTGCCGAAACCGGAATAACCGTGTATGCGGAATAACTAAAGACCGTCCCGCCTCCTTTTTCAGAGGATGGGACGGTCTTTTTTCCACACAAAATCCCCCTCTCGACCGATATATCGGGGGGGGGTAAAATTTTATTGATTTTCGATAAATTTTTCTTGTTTTTCACAAATATACTTTCTATCTTTATCGCAACAAACGATAAGAACGGACGCAGTGCCTGCAAGCGTTTCCAAAAGTCGAGGAATTACATAACGCCGGCACAGGAAACACCCCGCAGAACCCTTCGGTTTCGACCGGCAGGAACACTTCACGGATCAACAGGAAATACGCCGAAACAAAAACAGCGAACAAAATCAACGACCATAAAAAAACGGGATCACTCCCTCTCGATATGATTGTACTCGAAAACATCAACAAGACCTACCACAACGGCGCTCCGCTGCATGTACTCAAGGGCATCGACCTCGAAATCGGAAAGGGCGAGCTGGTTTCGATCATGGGGGCCTCGGGATCGGGCAAATCGACCCTGCTGAACATCCTCGGGATCCTGGACGACTACGACACGGGCAAATATTTCCTGAACGGGCGCCTGATCAAACACCTGAGCGAGACGCAGGCCGCCGCTGCCCGCAACAACATGATCGGCTATATTTTCCAGTCGTTCAACCTGATAAACTACAAGAACGCGGTCGAGAACGTCGCCCTTCCCCTCTACTACCAGGGCGTTTCGCGCCGCAAGCGCAATGCCGAAGCCCTCGAATACCTCGACCGGCTGGGACTCCGCGACTGGGCCAACCACATGCCCAACGAGATGTCGGGCGGCCAGAAGCAGCGCGTGGCCATCGCCCGGGCATTGATCAACAAGCCCCAGATCATTCTCGCCGACGAACCTACGGGCGCCCTGGACAGCAAAACCTCGCAGGAGGTAATGGACCTGCTGCGGCAGGTAAACGGGACGGGCATGACCATCATCTGCGTAACCCATGAACAGTCGATCGCCGACCAGACGGACAAGATCATCCACCTGAAGGACGGCGTGATCGGTTCGATCCAAAACCTCCGGCCATGAGAGAGTTGCTGTTGGAAATCTGGGCGTCGATCCGCCGCAACAAGCTGCGCACGTTCCTCACGGGCTTCTCGGTCGCATGGGGCATCTTCATGCTGGTCATCCTGCTCGGCTCGGGCAACGGACTGAAAAACGGCACGCTCTCCAATTTCGGATCGATGGCCGTCAATTCGGTCATCATCAACGGCGGCTGGACCTCGCAACCCTACAAGGGCTACGACAAGTGGCGGCGCATCAACATCACCAACCGCGACCTGGAGATCCTGCGCACCGAATTTCCCGAAGTAGATAAGGTTTCCGCCCGCGTACAAGGACCAGGACAATACAACCTCTCCCACGGACGCGACTTTCTGAACAATGCGGCCGTAGTCGGCAGCGACCCGGAATACCGCGAAATCATGAATGTCAGGGTGCTCGACGGACGCTTCCTGAACGATACCGACCTTCGGGAGCGGCGCAAGGTGATCGTCGTGGATAAAAACGTGCGGGATGTCCTGTTTCACGGTCAAAGTCCCGTCGGACAGCACCTCCTGGTCAACGGAACATCGTACAGCATCATCGGTGTTTTCGAGATGGACCAGTTCGGCTCCTACACATTCACCTTCATCCCGCTGACGACCGCCCAACTGCTCTTCAACCACAGCGATCCGAGCGTAGGACAGACCTATCTTTCGGTGAAAGACATCGACACCGATCAGAAGATGGCCGAATTCGAACAACGGCTCCGCAATCGTCTGGCTGCCGAACATACCTTCGCGCCCGACGACGAAAGCGCCGTCTGGATCTACAACCGCATGGAAGGTTACAAGAACATGATGCTCGTCTTCGGCGGCATCAACCTCTTCATCTGGATCATCGGTCTGGGGACGCTGCTCGCAGGCATCGTGGGCGTGAGCAACATCATGCTGGTAACGGTGCAGGAGCGCACCTTCGAATTCGGCATTCGCAAGGCTCTCGGAGCCAAACCCTCGTCGATCATCCGGCTGATCCTGACCGAATCGGTGATGATTACCGCCGCATTCGGCTATATCGGGATGGTGCTCGGCGTATTCGCCATGGAAGGAGTGAACAAGCTCATGACACAAACTCCGCCCGGTGAGGAGAACACGTTCAACATCTTCGTCAATCCGACGTTGAACCTCTCGGTAGCGGTAAGCGCGACGATCGTTCTGGTGCTGGCCGGACTTATCGCAGGTTACATCCCCTCCCGCCGGGCCGCCCGACTGAAGACCGTCGATGCCCTGCGGCACAATAAATAACTGCGCGACAACGAATCCCACAACGACCGGGGAACAGATAAGGAAGCACCCCGGAGTCCGAAGGACGACAAAAGTCCCCTCCCGATGAAGGGATTGAGGGGTGGGTAAGAATTGAATACGCGGCCAAGCCGCGAAACTACGACAGACCGAAAAGAGAACAGCAACAACGAGCCCGGGACACCCGGAAGAAAGAAAAGGAACCAAACTATGACAGGATTTTTCGATACGGATCGCTGGAACGAAATCTGGCAGACGATCTCCCGCAACCGCAGGCGCAGCATCATGACGGCGCTGGGCGTCTTCTGGGGTATCTTCATGCTGATCGTCCTGCTGGGTGCCGGCACGGGGCTGGGCCGCATGTTCCGCGCCCAACTGGGCGGCACGGCCACCAACGCCATTTTCATCATGTCCGACCGCACCTCCGTCCCTTACGAAGGTATGCCTACGGGCCGCAGCTGGGAACTGGACTGGGACGACCTGGAAGCGCTCCGGAAACTACCCCGCATCGAATACATCTCGGCTGTTTGCTGGGGCAATCAACGCAACATGAGCCACCAAGACCACAAAGGCGAATTCGGACTGATGGGCTACTCGCCCGACATGCAGCAGATCGCTCCTCAACAGATTCTCATGGGGCGTTACCTGAACGAAGTCGATGAACTGCGCCAGCGCAAAGTCTGCGTAATCGGGCTTCAGGTCTGGCGCGACCTCTTCCCCGGCGGAGAAGATCCCACAGGCAAAACGATCCAGATCGGCAGCTCCTACTTCACGGTCGTCGGCGTTACCAAACCCCTGGGCGGTATGATGGCCTTCAGCGACCCGGAGCGGACCGTCGTCATCCCGGCGCTGCTCGTACAGCAAATGTACGGACTGGGACGGACGATCGACATGCTGGCACTCACCGGATATGCGGACGAACCGACCCAAGAGGTGATCCAGGAGTGCCGGCAAAGCATCGCCGCACGGCACCTGATCGCTCCCGACGACAAGAAGGCGATCTATTTTCAGGATACCTCCGAGGTCTTCGGCAAGATCATGGGGCTCTTCCGAGGCATCTCCCTGCTTACGTGGATCGTAGGTCTGGGTACGCTGCTCGCGGGCATCGTGGGCATCAGCAACATCATGCTGGTGCTGGTACGCGAACGCACGCAGGAGATCGGCATCCGCCGCGCCATCGGCGCTTCGCCCCTGACGATCCTTTCGCAAATCCTCTCCGAGAGCTTCATCCTCACTTTTATCGCGGGCATCTTCGGTTTCGGTGCGGGCGTAGGCGTTCTCTCCATCGCCGACAGTTTCTACGCGCGGGCCGCCCAGATGGACCAACACCTGCCCGATATTTCATGGCAGATCTCCTTCGGTATGGGAATACTCGCGCTGGGGATCCTCGTCCTGGGCAGCCTGCTGGCAGGCATCATCCCTGCGACCCGGGCACTGCGGATCAAAGCCGTGGATGCGATCCGCGAAGAGTAAACCCCGAAACTCGAAACAAACGCAAAAAACCGACATAATATGAAAAAGTTTCTGAAGATTTTCCTGGGCATCCTGTTCCTCGCGCTGCTCGTCGGCACATTCGTCTTCCTCTGGAACAAAACCCGCCCCGTGAAGGTGGTTTACACCCTCGCAACCCCCGTGCGCGACACGATCCGTCAGTACGTCATCGCCTCGGGCAAGGTCGAACCCCGCGACGAGGTGCTCATCAAGCCCCAGATCTCGGGTATCATTTCCGAGGTGCTCTGCAAGGCCGGCGACCGTGTAAAACAGGGCGACGTCATCGCTACGGTGAAGGTCATTCCCGAAATGGGAACCCTCAATGCCGCCGAATCCCGCGTGACGGTGGCCCGGCTCTCGCTCGACCAGACCCGCAAGGAGTTCGAACGCACCGAAGCCCTCTATGCCAAAGGCGTGGTATCGCAGGAGGAGTTCGAGAAGGGGCAGACCACCCTGCGCCAGGCCGAAGAGGAGTTCCAGAATGCCGAAGACAACCTGGAAATCGTCAAAACCGGTATTACCAACCGATACAAAGATTTAAGCAACACCCAGATACGCTCCACCATCACGGGTATGATCCTCGACGTACCGATCAAGGTCGGCAACTCGGTGATCCAGGCCAATACCTTCAACGACGGCACCACGATCGCCACGGTCGCCGACATGGGCGACATGCTCTTCCGGGGCAATGTCGATGAAACCGACATCGGCCGCCTGCACGCCGGCATGCCCGTCGTGCTGACCATCGGTGCCATGCAGGGTACCGTCCTCCAAGCCACGCTGGAGTACATTTCGCCCAAAGCCGCCGATGTGAACGGAATCATCATGTTCGAGGTGAAGGCCGCCGCCAAGATCCCGGAATCGGTCTTCGTCCGTGCAGGTTACAGCGCCAATGCCAGCATCGTGACCGACAGCCGCGAAGGTGTTCTCACACTGCCCGAAAGCACCATCCAGTTCGAAGAGGGCAAGCCCTGCGTCTATATCCTCACCAGTCCTGAGGAGAGCCCCGAACAAACCTTCGAGAAACGGGACGTAACGCTCGGTCTGTCGGACGGCGTGAACATCGAAATCGTATCCGGCGTCACCGAAACGGACAAAGTCCGCAACCTCCAACAACAGTCCATCTAAATCCCTGCCACCATGAAATTCGGAACTCTTTTCATCGCACTGCTGCTCGCGGGCAGCACGGCGCAGGCCCAAATTCCGACTCCGACACCCGAAGCAGGCCCTTGGAGCCTGGACGACTGCATCCGATACGCCCACGAACATAACATACAGATCCAGCAACAGGCGCTGCAAGTCGAACAGCGCTCCGTCGAACTCAACACCTCGCGCCACAGCCGCCTGCCCGACCTCGGTGCCAACCTCGGTACGAACTTCAGCTTCGGACGAAGCCTCATCAGCAACAACACCTACGCCGACAACAACCAGGTGTCGGGTTCGCTCGGCGTTTCGGCCTCGCTGCCGCTCTTCATGGGCGGACGCATCAACCACGAAATCGCAGCAGGCAAGCTGAGCCTGAAAGCCGCTGTCCAGGACCTGGACCGGATCCGTGAAGACGTATCGGTCAATATTATGTCGTATTACCTCGACGTGCTGGTCGCAAAGGAGTTGGTTAATGTTGCAGAGCAAGCGCTCGCCTTGAGCACACAACAGGTGGAACGCAGCCGGGAGCAGGTACGAACGGGCAAAGTCGCCGAGTCGGTGCTTTACGAAAACGAAGCCCTGCTGGCGGCCGACGAATACAAACTAACCCAAAGCCGCAACGACCTCTCACTCTCCCTGCTGGCCCTGAGCCAGGCCCTGAACCGGACGAGTGCCGAAGGATTCGACATAGTCGCCCCGACTTTCGACAGCCTCACCGTGGAGTCGATGCGTCACCTGCGTAACCCGGCCGAAGTGCTCTCCTACGCCCTGGACAACCGTCCCCGCATACAGGCCGAGCGCTTCCGCCTCGAGCAGGCTCTCCGGGCGGTGCGGATGTCCCGTGCGGCTTACTACCCCCAGATCACGCTGACAGGAGGATACGGCACCAACGTCTATCACTCGTTCGCTACGGGTGCGGTAAATCCCGCTTTCGGACGCCAGTTCCGCAACAACAGCACCGAATACGTAGGGGTGGCGATCAACATCCCCATCTTCAACCGCATGGCGACCCGCAACAGCGTGCGAACGGCCAAACTGGGCGTACGGAGCCAGCAGCTCGTCCTGACCGAAGCCGAGCAGACCCTGCAAAAAGAGATCGAAACGGCCTACTACCAGGCCGATGCCGCCCTGTTGAAATACCGTTCGGCGGAAAAAGCGCTCAATTCCGCACAGGTCGCCTTCAGGTACGAAGCCGAGAAATACGCTGCGGGCCGCTCGACGACCTTCGACTACAACGACGCCAAGACCCGCATGCAGAAGGCCGAATCCGACCAGATCCAGGCCAAATACGAATTCATATTCCGCACCAAGATCCTCGATTTCTACGCGGGTTTCCCCCTGACGCTTTAAGCGCGGTAAACGAAACCCGAAGACTCCGACCGCAAGCAGTACAAGAGAGAAGCTCCCGGAAACGATTTGCGTTTCCGGGAACTTCTCTTGTCGATGTAGATTCTCTCTCTGCAGATGTTTCCGGGCAACTCTTCTCCTGTCCCAAGCGGAAAAGAGAGGCAATCCGGCGGATTCGTTCCGCAGCCTTACTCCGCGATCGAAAGATCGGCGAAGGAGAAAACTTCGGTCGAAACCTCGCCCAGCGGACCGCTCTTGGCATTGACCCCCACCTGTACTTTGACGAAGTCGATGTACTTCAGTTCGACAGGCGTTCCGTCGGGCTGCATGGCATTGGCGATTCGGAATCCGTTGCTCTGTCCCTTTCCGTCCATTGCATCGCCACCCGCAAGACAGTCGCTTCCGTAATTGTCGGCATAACCCCACTCGTAAGGGCGGTTGATCCAAAACCCTCTGTCATCGACCATATTCCGAGATTCGAGCAGCGTACCGCGCAACGTATAAGTATCGGCGGCCCAAGCCGGATAATAGAAATCCTGGTCGTGAAACTCACCCCTGTATTCGACCGTGCCGCTGCGACCTTCCGAATCGGTCCACTGCACGTCCATCCCCCTTCCGGCAGGGCGGTAATAAGTCACGGCATAACCGGAAACAGTCCCTTCCTTACCCGTTTCGCTGCCCCGCAACTCGTACCACTCGTCATCGGGCTCACCGTTGCCGTTCACGTCCTGCATGACCCACACCACGCCCGGCTCCGAGCTGGTGTCGAATGCATTCCCCTCAATGGAAAAATCATAGCCGCTTTCCATTCGGGCGATACTGTGGTCGAACCCGACGATCAGATAACCGCCGAATCCCCCGAGCGAAACATAACTCCGCGCCTCCAGCCTCCCGGCTGCATAAGCCACGGCATCTTCATGGGTACGCTCGTTGCCCGTATATCCGGCTTCGGTCTTTTCGCCGACCAACTGCCCGGGAGCGGGCAGAAATTCGTAAACCGCATGCTGGAAACGACTGCTCGCCACACTCGCCGGGCGTCGGCGCTGCTCCTCGTCCGCAAAGGCATGAACGACGATCTCGGCAGACAGCGTAGCAACCCCTCGGACGATGTTTCGCGTAAGACGCTCGGAAGCATCGCCGCCTTCGGTCACATCGACCCGAACGGTATAGTCGCCCGGCCCGTCGGGTGTAAACTTAAACACGGCACCCGTTTCGGCTACGACCGGTTCCCCATCAACCGACCAGACGAACTGCGGATCGGCGATATAAGCCAGCGACGGCGCAAGATAGACCGCACGGCCGACGAACGTGCTCCGATCGGTCGTTTTACAGTAATGAGAGAGCTTTTCGAAGCGGACCTCCGAAGGCATCTTCTCCACGACCTCCACGACAAATTCCTTGAAGGAGGTTCCGTCGTCGTTCGATGCCTCGATACGGATCGGGTAGCTCCCCACCGCCTCTTCCCGGAAGGTATAGCTCATCTGCGTAGAAACGACCTCGCCGGCACAAAGCCACCGGCAGCGGAAGTCCTCCTGGTCCGAATGCTGAATATCGGGAGTGAAGGTATATTCGACACCCGGCAGAACCTTGAGCCCCTCGGCAGGCAGTGCGAGCGAAATGACGGGCGGAGTAAGCTCCAGCACATCCACCCGCAGCTCCGCTTCAGCTTTTCCGGCAGCCGTTTCGACACGGAACGTGATATACACTTCACCCAGTTCGGTAAAGACGGCCGTATAGGTCGGTTCGGAACCTGCCAGCTTGCCATCGACGATCCATGAGTAGGTAGCTCCCTCGGCATACTCCACCGTAGGAGCGATGGTCAGCTCCCGGCCCATCTTGACGGTATAAACCCCCGACTCGCTGTCGAGCGTAATGACGGGAGCATGATCCCGGTCGTCCAAAATCACTTCGTCCTTGTTGCAGGCGGTCGTCAGCAGCGCCGCAAACACCGCCCAAAACGGGAAATATCTTTTCGAAAAAAACCACATAGCACGTTGCATATATTCGCGTTTACGGCACGCGGCAGAGCGGAAACCCGCCCTGCCGACGCACACAAAAACGATTTATCTTCAAAAGTCGTCGCCTCCGCCCGGTGCAGTCCGTCACGGACTTTTCCGCAAGTCGGAAACGATCGCCGAAATCGGTCCGGAAACTCTCCGGAAAAACATTACAGCTCGATCGTAATGTCATCCAGAGCATAATAGGCCGGCATCGAGAAGCCATAACCGTTATCGGGGCCGCCCGTCATATTGAAACGAACCTTCGCCACCTTGCCCAGCGAAGAGAGGTCCCATTTGGTCCACTCCTTAATCAGCTTGTCCTTCGATGCGAAAGTCATCGTCACGGTGCCGGTCTCCTTACCTGCGGCATCGTAACCCGTAGCATGAATCAGTACATCCTGACCCTCCTCAAGCGCAGGTGCAAGGGCATTGCCTTTGGCCGCCACACTCAAAAAATAGCAAGTCGAATTGATGTAACAGCTCTGGATCGTACGCGCTACACCGTCGGGGAAAGCGAAAATAGGACGGCTGTCGCCATAGTCGGGGTGCGCTTCGTCGTAGTTGCCGTAACCGATAAGGAAATTATCCGATCCGTCGTGGCCGCCGCCCGTAGTAGCATCCTCGTTCTGTGCATTGTACAGGTAGAGGTCAAACTCATAGGTGTTGAACTTCTCGATATCCTTGGAGTTGTAGGACGATACCATAAACGGGTATCCCCAACCTTCGGGACAGGGCGAAGTCAGCTGCGTGGTCTGATCGGTCCAGGTGTACGCCTTATCTTCGTAAACTACGGACATCGCCTTACCGCCGTTATAGTTCGCCACCACCAGCGGCGACCAGTCGTCGCCCTCGAAAGTGATCGTATAGGTCTGGGGTCCTTCGTCCGGCCCGTCGTCGTCCTTCGAACATCCGACGAAAGTTACCGCAGCCGCAGCCAGCAAAGCCAAAAATACTCTTTTTTTCATAATCTTTTATTATTTAATAAATTGTATGTTTCCTCCTGTACGAAAGATCGCCGCAAAGCATACGCTTCGGGGACTCATGGCAACACCGGGTCCGGAAAAATCGACTGAATGGGGAAATCGAGCAAACAGAGCAACCGACATTCGTGATTCCATCCCGTGACCCGCAGGTGTAAAATCTTCGTGCAAAGGCAGGTCTTCTGACTCATCCCGTCCGTCGCGCCTTCCCGGCTTCATGGCCAGTGGCAAAAGAGAGCGATCGAACTATTCCCCGAAAGGAAACAGGACTTACAGCAGCGAGCACTGTTCCGGATTCGCACCGGATTCCCTATTACTCCGCACGCTTCGAAAAAACATACGGATACCTTTTGCGGGTGCAAGTATACGAATAATATTTAATTCGAAAACTCAAAAAAACACGACGACCTCTTGACTTCGCCTTTTCGTCAGCGTATATTTGCAGACGCGCCCTTCCCGTTTCCCGAAACGGGCGCCCATCCTTTCTCTATTTTTTCGATTTCCGCCTGCCGCCGGACTCTTCCGGACGGCAATGACACTGTTTCATCCGACTAAAAAACACACGACATGCCCCGAGGACGCAACAAAGCCCTGATCGCCCGACGCGACGAAATGCTCTGCCACCGCTATCACTACTGGACCGAAACGCAGCGTCTGCGCTTCGACGACACCCTGAAAATCCTCTCCGAAGAGGAATTCTTTCTCTCCGAGGAGCGCATCCTGACCATCCTCCGCGCCAACGGCGACACGCTCCGCGAACTCGCCGGCCGGCCTACTCCGAAAATGCGAAGAGAGCGCTTCCCGACAAGGCGCCATACACCCTCTCCCCGGAAATGATCCGACGGATACGCCCGTCCCTGGCAATAAGGATATTCGGCCCGTTCATTCCTGCGATCCGGCAAAAAGAGGCATCCGCACATCTCCATTCGGAAAAAACAGCTATTTTTGCAGCCGGAACAATCCCGGAACGAAACAAAATGGACTGGTTTACGGATCTTTTTACCCAACATTCGGCCATTCAAGCCGTCGTCGTGCTCTCGCTGATCTCGGTGTTCGGCATGATGCTGGGCAAAGTGCGTTTTTTCGGAATTTCGCTCGGCGTGACGTTCGTTTTCTTCATCGGCATCGCAGCGGGCCATTTCGGACTCTCGGTCGATCCTTCGATGCTGGCTTTCGCCGAAAGTTTCGGGCTCGTACTCTTCGTCTATGCATTGGGATTGCAGGTCGGCCCCGGTTTCTTCAGTTCGCTCCGCTCGGGCGGCATCCGGCTGGTTTCGCTCGCCACGCTCATCGTCCTGACAGGTTCGGCACTGGCCGTAGGGCTCGGCTATGCGGCCCGTGTTCCCATGAGCGACATGGCAGGCATCCTGTGCGGCGCCACGACCAACACCCCGGCGCTCGGTGCGGCACAACAGATGCTCTCGCAGATGCAGTTGGACAGCAACAACGCCACGCTGGGCTGTGCATTGACCTACCCGCTGGGTGTCGTAGGCGTGATTCTGGGCATCATCGCCGTACGCAAACTCTTCGCCCGGCCCTCGGACATTCCGCAACCGGACGCCGAACATAAAAAGAATATCTTCATCGTCGAATTCAAGATTTCCAACCCCGGCGTCGTCGGCAAAAGCATCCGCGACGTCGCGGCATACAGCCACCACCATTTCGTCATCTCCCGCCTTTGGCGTGCCGGGCAGGTTTCGATTCCGACTTCGGACTCGACCCTCGAATCGGGTGATCTGGTACTGGTAATCACCTCGCCGGACGACGTGCAGGCACTGGAACTCCTCTTCGGCGAGCGGGTACAGAAAGACTGGAATACGCACGACATCGACTGGAACGCATTGGACAGCCAGCTCATCTCCCGGTCGATCATCGTCACCCGCCCCGAAATCAACGGCCGCAAACTCAGCTCGCTGCGTCTGCGAAACCTGTACGGCATCAACATCAGCCGGGTGCATCGTTCGGGCGTACAACTGCTCGCCACGCCCGATCTCACGCTGCAACTGGGCGACAGCCTGACGGTAGTGGGTGAAGCGCAGGCGATCGAAGGCGTCGAAAAAATCCTCGGCAATGCCGTCAAACAGCTCGACGAACCCAACCTGATTCCGGTTTTCATCGGTTTGCTCCTGGGCCTGCTGCTGGGAAGCATCCCTTTCGCGGTACCGGGTATCAGCCTCCCCGTCAAACTGGGACTCGCAGGCGGCCCGATCATCCTCGGCATCCTGATCGGGACCTTCGGCCCCCGCATCCACATCGTCACCTACACCACGTTGAGCGCCAACCTGATGCTCCGGGCATTGGGACTGTCGCTCTATCTGGCCTGCCTGGGGCTCGAAGCGGGCGCCCATTTCGTCGAAACGATCATGCGCCCCGAAGGAATGCTCTGGATCGGACTGGGATTCCTCCTCACGTTCGTCCCCATCGTTATCGTAGCCGCCCTGTCGCTGCGGTTCTTCAAACTCGATTTCGGACAGGTAGCCGGCATCATGTGCGGCAGCATGGCCAACCCGATGGCGCTGAACTATGCCAACGACTCGATCCCCGGCGATCATCCGGCCGTGGCGTACGCGACGGTCTATCCCGTATGCATGTTCCTGCGGGTCATCATCATTCAGATTCTGATCATGTGCTTTATTTAGCGGTCGCCGGACGGCAGACCGCCCTGCGTTCCGAAGAGGCGCAGCGAACGGAACCGGGGACTCAACGCCCGACATCCGGCAGCTCCGCCACACGGCGGATCTCGCCTTCGAAATTGGGGGTAAAGATCCCGCCGCCCACTCCTTCGGCGATCTCGCGCAGTGTCCAGAAGCGGCCTCCGTCCAACTCGCCGCTCGGTACGACAGGCCCATCGTACACCGTCTTATAGACATAGACCAACTCCCGTTCGCGTTCCGACTCGAACAGGTAGGTCAGCACGTGCTGCGGCACGAAATCCGTCACGCCGACCTCCTCGCGCACCTCGCGCCGCAGGGCAACGAGAGGCTCTTCCCCCCAATCCACATGGCCGCCTACGGCCGTATCCCACCGTCCGGGCTGGATATCCTTCCACGCCGGACGTTTTTGCAGGTAAAGCTCCCCACGGGAGTTGAACAGATGGAGGTGCACCACCGGATGCAACAGCATCGACCCGCCGTGGCACTCGCCCCGCGTGGCCCGGCCGACGACACGTCCGGCAGCATCGACCACCGGGAACAGCTCTTCCCGATTATCCGCGCATTTCATTTTCCGACAATATTCTATGAGTTTTATTCCGACCGTAAAGACTGCAATAGACGGAGAACATAACGAAGCCCAGCAGGGCCATCGCCGCACCGGGCAGGGCGGCATATTGAGGCCCCAGACCGAAACTGATCGGCAGACCGCCGAAGTAGGCGCCCAAAGCGTTACCGAGGTTGAACGCGATCTGGATCGACGCGGCGCCGAGCATCTCCCCGCCCGGCGCATTCTCCAGAATAAGCAGTTGCTGGGGCGATGAAACCCCGAAGAGCGAAGCCGTCGTCAGGAACATCAGCGGAATCACGAGCCAGTCGATCCGAGCCGCGAAGAAGATCCCTACGAGCAACAGACATATCATCCCCTGAATAAAACGGGCGACCCGTTCGGGAGAGAAGCGGTCCGACAGATGCCCGCCCGCGAGATTACCCACCAGCATTCCCAGCCCCGCGACCATCATCACGGCTGTCATCGCCTGCCCGGGGATGCCCGCCACACGCGTCATGGTCGGAGTCACGTAGCTGTACCAGCAGAAAACTCCTCCATTGGCCAGCAGCGTAGCCAACAAAATCAGCCAGGGAGCCCGCGAACCGAGGAACCGGAATTGCCCCTTCAATCCCGTATCGGGCAGCGCCGGCAGGGCAGGCACCCAGCGGGCGATCAGCAGCAGAGCCATAATTCCCCACAGCCCGACCATCCCGAAAGCCAGCCGCCACGAAAGATAGCTGCCCAAATAGGTACCCAACGGCACACAGAACAGGTTGGCGACAGTCATCCCGAGGATCATGATAGACACGGCCTGGGTTTTGTGTCCCGGATCGGCCACCCGCTCCGCAACAATCGAACCTACCCCGAAGAAAGCCCCGTGAGGCAGGCCCGACACGAACCGCATCGCCAAGAGCACCCAAAAGTCGGGTGCCAGCGAAGCGCAGACGTTACCCAGAACAATAAGAGCGGCAAGAGCGAGCAGAATCCCCTTCAACGCCCGCTTACGTGCAATGAGCACCGTCGCGGGAGCCCCGACGCAAACCCCGATGGCATAGGCCGAAATCAGGTCCCCGGCCCGGGGGATGGAAACGCCCAAATCCCTCGCCACATCGGGCAGAATCCCCATCATGACGAACTCGGCCATGCCGAGAGCCAACGTGCCGAAAGCCAGGGCGATCAAACTCTTTTTCATAAATCGACTCTTTTTACCGACGGCTCCGCACTCCAGGTACGGAACCTTTTTCGCAACTTTCGCATCCTTCGGACCGCTCCGCAGCTCGACAATACGGCGCGTCCGAAGCACGGTCTTTTGATTCGGAGAACAAAAATAGCGCATATCTTCCCCTCTTCCGCCTAAAACGAAAGAATTTCTCACCGACCCGACAAACCGGCCCTCCCGGATTCTACCTGACGGGATGAATCCGGGAGGGCCGATTATATCCTATCCGAAAGCCCAAAGAGAGCCGTATGACTGAGATCAATACCCCAGCCAGTGAAGCCACTCGAGCGCTTCGGGCGTCAGCTTGTCATCGCGGTCCACCCAGGTTCCGGACTCGATGAGCAACGTTTTATACTCCTCGATACGGCGCGTGATCGGAAAATCGGGTCGCGGCAGCGCACTCTTCTCCGCACGCTCCGAAGGGCGAATCGTCCGGTCGAAAACCTCCCGAAGCACCGGGCGCCGGTGTCCCTCCCACTTGAAATCTTCGAGAAAAAGAGCCTGCGTCTCCGGAATCTTATCCATCGGGAAGATCGAAAAGACCGGCTGATTGCGGTAGGTAATGCCTTCGACCGTATTGTTGTCGATATAGTAGGTAGCCGCACCGCTTTGGATAGAAACCAGCCCCACCGGTTCGGGCGAATCGTCCTCCTGCATATAATAGATGGTCTGCACGTTACCGTCCACGTCGTTGCGATAGATCTTGTTATCGCGGAAATAGGCAGTAATCAGCTTGCCCGTCACCTGGTTGTAAGTCATCGTGTCGATCTCGCTCGACATAACCGGACGGCCGACGAATTCCGCTTTCTGGAGTTTGGAGTTTTCGGTATAGATCTTCATCACGTCCGAAGTGATCTGGTTGTCCTGATTCCAAAGCACGGGATCGATATAGAGCAGGATCATCGAGTCCGTGGAAACGGCCACCAGGGAATCGCAGACCGCCTGGAAGTCGTTGCGGAAGATCTTTACCCGGCGATACCCCTTGACCAACCGGTAGAGGGAATCTCCAGCAGGTGCAGCGATCGAATCCCCCCGCAAAGAGTCCGCTGCCGCAACCCCGGCCTTGAGCGAATCGAGCTGCATGGAATCGCGTCCCAGCGAATCCGCAGCAAGAGAGTCCCGGAACAAAGAATCCAACGCGGCAAAAGCCCTGGCCTCCCGCAGGGAGTCGGCGACCAGCGAATCGAGAGCCGACGCCGGAAGCTTGCCTTTCAGGATCGCCTTCCCGGTTTTGGCACGCCGCTTGGCCCAGATTTTCTCCATACGTTCGGCGCGGCGCTCCAGGTTCTTTCTGCGCAATGCCTCCTCCTTCTGTTTCGCAGCGTCGAGCTTGGCAGTAGCCCGAGCCTGACGTGCTTTGGCGATCTGCGCCAGCTTCTCCTTGCGGGCCGCTGCCGCCTGCGCCTTTTTCACGGACGCTATGCTGTCGGCCTGTGCCCGCAATTGAGCTTTCAAGCTGTCGGCCTGGGCTTTCCGCTCCCGCTTGGAAAGAATATGCACGGAAGAATCCGCAGGAAGCGATTTTGGACCGGCCTGCGCAAGGCTGTCGGAAAAAAGCGTATCCACCGCAGAAACGGCGGCCACGGAATCGGCAGGGGTCATTCCGCCCCCCACCCGATCAAGGCTGTCGGAAAGAAGCGTATCTATTGCTGGGGCGGCATCCAGAGAATCGCCCCCCGTTCCTCCTTTTTCAGCCGGAACAGCCGCTATGGGTTCTGCAGCGGAACCAGAACCGGCATCCGCAGTTTCGGACGAGGTTTCGACGGCTCCGGCCGCAGCCTGCGGAGCAGCGGCATCCGCCTGCGATCCATCCTGCGAGGCTTTTGGACCCGCAGCACTCGGTTTCGCAGCCAGTGAATCCACAGACGGTCCCCCCTTAGAGCCGGCCAGAGAATCTGCCGCCAATGCCGCCGCCTTTGCCTTCACCTTCGCCAACGAATCGGCACGTGCCTGCTCGCTCTTCGAGATCGTATAAAGAAACATCGAATCGGCACACATATAGAGCGAATCGCTCTGACTCGTATCGTAGCTGACCACCGAAGGTCGCTGCGTGAGCAGAGCATTGCCCGGCTCCTTCCAATATTCGCCGTAATCGCCGAAAGCGAGCACTTTGTGCTCGGCGTCGTCGATCTGGATATTCCGGAACAAAAGAGCATGCCCGGACTCCCGGTAATAGTCGAGGCTGTCGCTCCACAGCTCCTGCTTTTCGGTCATCACATACCCGTTGCGAGTCAGCACGTAAAGCTCGCGCGGCTTTTCGTAACGTCCCCGGTCGGCATAAATGTAATCGCCGCCTTCGTTCCAGATGTTGGTTCGCTCGAAGAAATGAGCCTGGTCGGTATCCGTATCGTACACCACCGAATCGCCCTTGAGTTCGTACTTGTCGTTGCGCATCTCGACACGATCCACACAGATAATCTGGTGCGTATCAGCATAATAGTAGCCCCGGTCGGATTCGAGGTGATTCTCGCGGTTGGTCAGCATACCGCCTCCGCTGAAAGTACCGATATTGTCCAGCGTATTGAACCGGAAATCGTAAGTATAGAGCGTCGCATCCCCATCGACGACCTTCACCAGCGGAGCATAGACCCGCGCCTCGTTGATCTCACCGTTGTAGTCGGCCCGGTCGCCGTAAATGTATGTCTCTTTTTTATTGATCAGTACGTTGCCGAAGCACTCGATGCGCTTGTCGTTGTAGCGGATCGCGCTGTCGCAGGTAATGACCGCCCCGTTGTGCTGGGCCGCGAAATGCCCTACGAGCACCGTCGCGGTCGTATCGCCGTAAGGAATGGGATATCCCCGGTCGGCGACGAAATCGACCACCTTGTTCGACTCGGGGTCCTGGGCCGGAGCACCCGGAGCCGACGGGGTATGAACACCCGCAACGGGAACGGCCAGCGGCCTGTTCCCCGCGAGGATCACACCTCCGGCGACACCTGCGACCAGCAGTGCGCACACTATTTTTCGCAATCCCTTCGGCATCGGACGATCTCTATTTTACCCAGTTCTTATTTTCGAACTCTCCGTCCCGAAATTCGGGATCGATATAAATGTACATGCCCTCGATCTTCTTGTCGAGCCACTCCTTGAACACTTTCTCGCGTTTGGCGTTCAGCGCCAGCTGTTCGACGCGAATATAGTCCTCATTGAGCGAAACCTTGTGCGGAGGGATCACCTTCACGAGCTTGACGATCTTGCTGAGCTGGTTGCCCATCCAGTCTTCGGTCTGATAGGCGTCGGAAATTTCGCCCTCCTTAAGATTGCGCAGGGCATTGTAGTCGTCGAGGCTCTTGCCACCGGCCCGGCCGAAATCCTCCTTCAGAAAGCGTGTTTCGGTCGCACCAGCCTCATAGTAATGCGCCGCCTCCAGCAAATCGTGGTTGGTCACCACGCCGCCGTTCATCTTCGAATTATCGTCGTCGGAAAACTTCCGGGCCGCCTCCTCGAAAGTAATCGAATCCTTACGGATCAGGTTTGCGATACTGTCCAGCATACGGGCCGGAGCCGCCAGCTCCTCGAGCGTATAGGAGGGTCGCAACACGATATGACGCGCATGGTACATACGCCCCTTCTGGTCGATCAACTGAATCAGGTGATAACCGTATTGCGTTTCGACGACCTCGGAAACCTGCCCCGGCTTCAGATCGGCCAATGCGTCCGCAAACTGCCGCACGAACCCGTCCAAAGGCTGGGGGTCCAGTTCGCCGCCGCTGATAGCCGAACCGTCCATCGAATACATGCGGGCCATGATGTCGAAACGGGTCTGCCCCTTGATGATGCGCTCGCGCATATCCAGCAACCGCTCCTTGGTGCGCTGCTTGGCCTCCTTGATCGACGCCGGGAAACGGGTGATCTGGGCATAAACGTACTGTTCGGGGATAGTCGGCAGACTGTCCGGATCGGTCTTCTTGTAGTAACGCTCCACCTCGCCGGGAATCACCTTGATTTTCCCTACTACGGAACTCTGCATAGCCTGGGCGTATGCCTGCTCCTCGTAACGCTGACGCAGCATTTCGCGCACGTTGAAGATCGGCATATGCTGTTTGGTTTCGAGCGCGGCGATAGAACCCGCATCGTCGATGAGCGCCTGCAAATGGGCTTCCACCCGCTGTGCGATGCCCGAATAGCTGACATCCACCGAATCGATGAGCGCCTGATTGAACAGCAGCTTCTGCATCAGCAGTTGTTCGAGCGCTTCGTCGTGGGGATCGCGGTCCGAAGTGTAACCCTGCTGGCGGCGCTGTTCCACCAGCTCGCCCGCATATTCGTCCACCTCCGACCAGAGGATCGACGATCCGCCGACGACGGCCACCACGCGGTCCAGCATCACCTGCCGCTTCTGGGCGGCCCCTGCAAAAATCGCCAGCACCAACGCTGCGCAAAACAGAATCTTCTTGCTCATCAGTTCTCTATTTTTTCTTCTTCATGGATCTTCACTCTCCCCTCCTCGACCGCTTTTCGGTAAACCTCCTCGTCGTAGGCCCGAATGATCTCGTTCTGCCGCTGGTTGTAGAGGATGCGGCGCACGATCGCCTCGCTGCGCTCCAGCGGTTCGGGATCGCCCGGACGAAGCACGTCGCTTATTTCGAAATAGTAGCGCGAATGACCGTCGCTCATCTCCTGTACGGCCCGCGAGGAGAGCAGGGCGTCGTAACTCTGGTTGCGCAATGTGGGCAGATAGCCCAGAAACTCGGAGAAGGTCACCCACGAAGAGGAGAAATCGTTCAGTACGAAATTGTTCTTGGTACAGATGTCGGCGAACTCTTGCTGCCGGGATGAGCCGGGCTGCGTCATCAACTTGCGCAGCTTCGGCGCCTGCCGGTTGTTGGCGTCGAAGCGAACGATCCGCCCCTTGACCAGGGTTTGATTGACCTTGAAATCCGACGCGTGTTCACGGTGATAGGCAGCAATCTGATCGGCGGTAACGAGCGTATCGATGCGCTCCTCGATCAGATGCTGGTCGAACTTACGGATCAACAACGCCTGGCGGTACTCCTCGACCAGCGAATCGATGTCCTGCTCGGCATCGGAGAAAAGTTCTTCGGCCTCGTGCAATTTAAGCTGTTTGTGCACCCACTTTTCGACATAACGGTTTACGAAAGCCACGCTGTCCTCGCCGACCACTCCCTTCGGAATCGCAGCCTTAACCTCTCGCGCGTACAATTTTCTACCGGCAGCCTCGGCCAACACGACCCGACCTCCGCCCCAATAGCGGGGCACTTCCTGGCACCCTACCGCAAGTACGAGCAGCAGAACAGCTCCTATTTTGGCACAAAAACTCATAACTACAAGGGACAAAGATAATGAAAGCCGAGAGCCTAACCAAATTTATTTGAGTTAAGCCGAGGCGCATCCTATCGTCTAAAAAAGATACTTTTTACCCGAACCTAACGTACCGTGCATCCCGAATATTACATTACGCCCTAATTTATCGTATCGAAAAAACCGGATGCTCCGGTGCAGATAATCCGGGGAAAACCGGCACAGACAATACTTCTGCATGATACCCGCCGACGATCCCGCTCCTGCGGTACGCCGCAAAATAGCCCCCGACCGTCACAACAGGTTACCGGATCGTATTTTTATCCAACTTTTTCACCCGGGCCAGCAAACGGTAGATCATATAGCCCGATGCGGCGAAAAGCACGAGCGCAACGACGTAAACGATCGTATAAAGTGTATCGCTGCCGATAACCGAACGTATCGTGGCCCCGTCCAGTCCGACCATAATCAACAGGAAAGCCGCGCCGTTGTTCATGGCATGGAGCAGAACGACCGAAAAGATCGAATTGGTCTCGATGTAGATGAAACCCAGGATCAGGCCCATCACGAAAGCATTGACCGCCAGCGCCGGATGTCCGTGCAACACGGCGAAGAACGCCGACGAGAGGAACAAAGCCGCTACGACGCCGTACTTGGCCCGCACCGACTCGAGAATGATGCCCCGACAGAGGAACTCCTCCAACAGAGGAGCCATAACCACCAGCGTAATGATCGCCCAGAAGCCCCGGCCGTAAACTGCGGACGAAGGCATCGGAAGCAGCTCCACCACCGGTTCGATGACGATACCGGCAGCCAGCATCATCACCAGTCCCCAAAGCAGCAGAACCGGATTGAGGCCCCGCGCCGAAAAGCGCAGCGTCTTGCGCGTTCCGTGCCGCAAGCGGCGATAGAACAGCGTGAAAAGAATCATCAGTCCCATCGTCACCAGGTAGGTGAAAGCCGTAAAACGCGCCAGAGCGTCCTGTTGTTCGGGCGTCGGAGCGACGTTGCCGCGCAACAAGTCCCAGTCCGGAAAATCGAACCCGGCGAGACGGGCGGCAAGCAGTCCGACGAATTGTAGCAAATACCAGATTCCTACCAGAGCCAACAGGTCGATAAGGGTCGGAAATCGATATTTATGAGCCGGTTGCGGCGTTTGTCCCCGATCGGATGTTCCGGGAGTATCCCCAACAGGAGCTTGCGGACGGACATCGGACGGAGTCGTGGAATCGGTATGTACCATAGCTTCTATGTTTTATCTTCGGTATAAAGACCTGTTTTACGCTTCGAAGATAGGCATTTTTCGGGTATCGTTATGGTTTTTCCCGATAAAATTCGTATTTTTGGCCGATTATAACCCGTTAAAATCAGCAAACATGGCAAAGGTCATCGCATTGGCCAATCAGAAAGGCGGCGTGGGCAAGACGACCACGGCCATCAACCTCTCGGCGTCGCTCGCGCTGCTGGGCAAGAAAGTTCTCCTGCTGGACGCCGATCCGCAGGCCAACGCCACGTCGGGACTGGGCTTCGATATCAACCTGGAGGGCATTTACGAGTGCATCACCGGAGCGAAGACGGCGGCCGACGTAATCCTCCAAAGCCCGGACGTAAAGAACCTCTGGCTGCTCCCCTCGTCGATCGACCTGGTGGCCGCCGACACCGAGCTACCGAAGATGGAGAACGGACACCACGTGATCCGCCGCATCGTGGAGAGCGTGCGCGACCGTTACGACTATATCCTGATCGACTGCTCCCCCTCGCTGGGCTATACGACGGTGAATATCCTTACGGCCGCAGACACGGTGCTGATTCCCGTACAGTGCGAATACCTCGCGCTCGAAGGGCTCTCGAAGCTGCTCAACACCATCCGCATCGTCAAGAACGGACTGAACCCGGCGCTCGAAATCGAAGGCTTCGTGCTGACGATGTACATGCGCAACCGCCTCAACAACCAGGTGGTGAACGAAGTTCGCAACCACTTCGGAGAGCTGGCCTTCGACACAATAATTCAACGCAATATCCGTTTAGGAGAAGCCCCCTCGCACGGAAAACCCGTCATCTTGTACGATGCTTCCGCCGTCGGGTCGGCTAATTACCTCACGTTGGCCAAGGAGCTCCTGAAACGCAACCGCAAAAGCAATCAAAAAGCAAAATAGCATTATGAAACAGAAGGGATTAGGACGCGGTCTGGACGCCATTTTCGGGAGCGAACACCTGGATGCCAGGCTCAAACCGATGACCGAAATGGCGGAGATCTCCGTTTCGGCGATCTTCCCCAACCCCACGCAGCCGCGCACGGAGTTCGATGAAGAGGCGCTCGAAGAGCTGGCCGACTCGATCCGCACGCTGGGCGTAATCCAACCCATCACGGTCAAACGCACCGACGACGGACGCTACCTGATTATCAGTGGCGAACGCCGCTGGCGGGCCGCCCGCAAAGCCGGACTGGAGTCCCTGCCCGCCTATATCCGCGAAGTGGACGACGAGAACCTGCATGCTATGGCCCTGGTGGAGAACATCCAGCGCGAAGACCTCAACGCCATCGAAATCGCCCTGGGAATGCAGCGGCTGATCGACGAATGCAACCTCACGCAAGAGGCGCTCTCGGAAAAGGTCGGCAAAAAACGCTCGACGGTGTCGAACTACATGCGCCTTTTGAAACTGCCCAACGAAGTACAACTCGCCCTCAAGGAGGGGCTTATCTCGATGGGACACGCCAAAGCGATCGCCGGAGCTCCCGAAGAGTTGCAACTGCGCCTGCTCAAAAAGTGCATCCGCAAGGGACTCTCCGTGCGCCAGATCGAGGAACTGGTCCGCGCACTGACCGACCCTGCGGCAAAACCCGCAGCTCCGGCCGAAGACGAGGAGTATCCCGAATCGTATGCGCGGCTGGTGGAGCAGCTCGAAAAATTCTTCTCGCAGGAGATCAGCATCAAACGCTCGAAAAACGGCGGCGGTCGCATCGTGATCGACTTCTCGGACGACCGGGACATCGACCGCTTCATCGAAAAATTCGAGAAAAGAGGCGCTTCCGCCGAAATCCGCAACAATAAATAGATGAAACACACCCGGGGATATATCCGTCTGTTGGTGCTTTTCGCCTTTCTCGCATTGTGCGGAGCAGGCGAAGCATCGGCCCAAGTTCCGTTGGACCGTTACCGTAGCGCGAAAACTTTCGTGCGCAGCGGTCTGATGCCCAAACCGGACAGCCTGGCCAAAAACCATCTTACGGACTCTCTGCTACTGATGCGGGTGGACTCTCTGCTTCAGGACAGTACCCTGCGCGATTCGCTGCTGCGTTCGGGCATCGATTCGCTGCGGCTCCGGGATTCGCTGGCTGCGAGACTGCACCCGCAATTCGTCCCCGACTCGGCCCTGCTTCTGAAAACCGACTCCCTGCCCGCAGCACTCGGAGCGCCCGACTCGCTCGCAGGCCGAAAAGACCTCCGCCCCCGGCGCGATACCATCTCGCTGTCGGGCGTAAGTTGGATCTCGCTGGTAGCGCCCGGTTTCGGACAGATCTACAACAAGCAATATTGGAAGCTGCCGATCCTCTACGGAACGGTAGGTGCGGGACTGACCCTCTTCTTCCACGAAAACAACACCTACAAACCTCTCAAACGACAATACAACGCCCTGCTGGAAAACGGTACGGCCCGCACGGAGGAGTTGGACGACGTACAGTCCCGTATGATCCGCAGCAATACGCGCAGGCAGATCTATCTCGGGCTTACGGTCGCCTCCTACCTTTACTTCCTGGGCGATGCGGCGGTCAACTACCGCTACGACGCCTCCCCCGTAAAGAAAGCCACGACACTGGCCACGATCTTCCCCGGTGCCGGACAAGTCTATAACAAAAGTTACTGGAAACTGCCTTTCGTCGTAGGCGGACTGGCAACCACGATCTATACCATCGACTGGAACAATCGCGGCTACAAGCGTTTCAAGAAAGCCTACTCCGATCGTAGCGCCTACGACAAAGCCCTGGAAGAGCACCAGAAAGACCCGGAGCACCATCCCGACCCGCCTGTAGCCAAGGGCGAATTCGGTACTAAGTACTCAGCGGAATTTCTCAAAAACCTCAAGGACAATTACCGCCGCAACCGCGACTTATGTATCATCATCACTGCCGGACTTTACGTGCTGCAAATCATCGACGCCCATGTGGACGCTCATCTGAAAAGTTACGACATTTCGGACGATTTAAGCGTAGAGTTCACGCCGGCGGTGAATTACGTCTATTCCCCGACCGTCGGCGGACACCGCCCGACTTTCGGATTCAACTTCAACCTGAATTTCTGATTCCATCATGAGAAAGATCCTCGCCTGCACCCTCTTTCTTTCGATCCTCCTCGGCTGCGCGACCGCAACCGCCCAGAGCCGCAAAGAGCGCCGTGCCAAGAGAAAAGCCAAGACCGAAAAGCAGGCTTCGAAATCGACCCATACTCCCGTTTCGGTCAAACCGGAGAAAACAGTGACAGAAAAAACGACCGTACAGCAAACGGAGCCTTACTGTCCGGAACTGAATCGCAATCTCACCCCGGCCCAGATCGACTCGCTCGTGGCTCTCTGGCGGGAAAAGCAGACTCTGCAATCCTACGATACGTTTTTCAACGACTACATCGACATCGACAGCCTCGCTTCCTCGAGTGACACGACCCCCGATTCAGTCTATGCCAACCGCCTGCGGGCACTCGTATCACCGGTGCAACTCCCCTTCAATCCGATCGTCAAAAACTACATCCGCCGTTACGTCGATACCCGTTACGGGACAATCAACCGGGTGTTGAGCCTCTCACGCTACTATTTCCCGCTGATCGAGGAAGAGCTCATCAAGGCCGACCTGCCCGTCGAGCTGCGTGCCCTGCCGATCATCGAATCGGCTCTCTCGACCACGACCACCTCTCCGATGGGTGCTGTCGGACTGTGGCAATTCATGCCCGCGACAGGCAAAAGTTACGGACTGGAGATCAATTCGTTCGTCGATGAACGTCGGGACCCGGTGCAAGCGACCCGCGCCGCCTGCCGTTATCTGAAGGACCTTTACAGCATCTACCACGACTGGACACTCGCCATCGCCGCCTACAACTGCGGCCCGGGCAACGTAAACAAAGCCCTGGCCCGCGCCGGCGGAGGGACGACCTTCTGGGACATCTACGAATACCTGCCCCGCGAAACTCGCGGGTATGTACCGGCCTTCGTCGGAGCCTCCTATGCCTATGCCTACCACCAGCAGCACGGTATCCAGAGCGAAAACCCGCCCATGCCGCTGGCGACCGATACGATCCGCGTCACCCGCCTGCTCCACCTGGGACAAGTAGCCTCGACACTCGACATTCCCATCGAAACTTTGCGGACACTCAATCCGCAATACAAAATGGACATCATCCCGGCTACGATCAAAAGCTACACGCTGGTACTCCCCCAGCACTACCTCTGCCAGTACATCGCCAGCGAAGAGGAGATTCACCGGAAGGACTCCACCTATCTGAAAGAGTACATCAATCCGGCCAACATCGAAAAGAAGAAACTCGCGGACGCCACCCCCGCATACACCACCTACACGGTCAAGCGAGGCGATACGCTGGGTGCGATCGCCCGCCGTTACAGAACCACTACGGCACAAATCATGAAGCTGAACAAGCTGAAAAACGCCAACAAGCTGCGGGAAGGCCAACGGCTCAGGATCCCGATCCGCCGATAATCTTCGTCCGATGAACACATCGACCGATACCATCGTCGCTCCCGCCACCGCTTCGGGCGGAGCCATCGCCGTCATCCGATTGAGCGGTCCCGAAGCCATCGCCTGCTGCGACCGCATCTTTCGGGGGCGCAAACCGCTGGCCGAAGCCGCCGGGCACACCCTGCACTACGGCGAAGTCATAGACGGGGACAGAACGATCGACGACGTAGTCGCGGCCATCTATCGTGCACCGCACTCCTACACGGGCGAAGATGCCGTCGAGCTATCGTGTCACGGATCGCCCTACATCGTCTCCGAAATCATCGCACTCCTGCTTCGCTCCGGCGCTCGTATGGCGCAACCGGGCGAATTTACCATTCGGGCCTTCCTCGCAGGCCGGATGGACCTCGCGCAGGCCGAAGCCGTCGCCGATCTGATCGCCTCCGATTCCCGGGCTTCGCACGCCATGGCCTCGACCCAGATGCGGGGCGGATATTCGGCGGCACTGGGTGCGTTGCGCGACGAACTGCTGCAACTGGCCTCGCTCCTCGAACTCGAACTCGACTTTTCGGAAGAAGACGTTCAATTCGCCGACCGTGCACGCCTGCGGGAGATGATGCACCGCATCGAAAGCGAAATCACCCGCCTGACGGACTCGTTCAGACTCGGCAACGCCATCAAAAAAGGGGTGGCCGTCGCTATTGTCGGAGAACCCAATGTCGGCAAAAGCACCCTTCTGAACCGTCTGCTGGGCGAAGAGCGGGCCCTGGTATCCGACATCGCAGGCACCACACGCGACACGATCGAAGAGACGCTCAATATCGACGGCGTTCTGTTCCGCTTCATCGACACCGCCGGGCTGCACGATACCGCCGACCGCCTAGAACAGATGGGCATCGACCGCACGCAGGAGATGATCCGCCGCGCACAAATCGTACTTCAGGTCGTCGATGCGACCTGCCCGATACCTCCCGCCATACAGATTACGTCCGAACAGACTCGCTTGCTCATCGTCAATAAATGCGACAGCCCGGATGCACGTATCACCGAATCGAAGGTATCCTCCGGCTGCGGGGTCGAATACGGAGTATCGTCGGCAAACCCCGACATTCTTTTCATCTCGGCAAAAACCGGCGAAGGAATCGAACGGCTCCTTGCCAGACTCCGCGCGACTTTCGACACCGGAAGCATCTACGACGGTGATCCCGTCATCTCGAACAGCCGCCATCTGGACGCCCTGCGCCAAGCCCTCGACGCCCTGCACCGAGCCCTCACGGCCCTCGATGACGATCGTCCGGCCGACCTCTTAAGCGAAGACATCCGCCAGGTCATCCACCACCTGGGCACCATCACAGGCGAAATCACCAACGACGATATTCTCATCCAAATATTCTCGAAATTCTGCATCGGTAAATAATGGCTTAGAAACTGCCATAAGCAACCATAACTATTTAGAACAAAGTCGCTGTATTTCAGCGACTTTTCTATTTTAACACTTTCTAATCCTTATTTGGTAGTAACGGTTTTTATCCATATTTTTCTATCATATTTCTACCGCGATGGAAATTCGCAGTTAGCCCGAATGTCACAGTGACGCATTAGTTGACGTGTGTTGACAATGGTTTACATGTGTTGACAAAAAGGGAAATTAAAAAACAAAGAAAATGATATAGAAATATGGAAGTAAAGAGAATTTGTCAATGGTGCGGTAAACCATTCATCGCACAGAAAACAACGACCTGTTATTGTAGTCCTCAATGCTCGAAGCGAGGTTACAAACATCGAATCAAGGAGCGCAAAATGGAGTTGCGCCATATACAGGAAATGCAGGAGTTGCGCTCCAGTTTGGAGAAACAAGAATATTTCACTTTTTCGCAGGCTGCCCGATTGATGGGTGTGAGCCGTCAGTACATTTATAAATTAGTCAAAGAGGATAAACTTAGGGCATCCCGAATTAGCGGAAGAATGGCTTTGGTAAGGCGCGCTGACATAGAGTTAATGCTCAAAAGTAAACCATACGAGCGACTGGTTGCGAAAAACGACTTCGACATCACTGAGTATTACACTGCTGAAGAAATTGCAGAGAAATATAAGGTTAACGCCAAATGGGTGTGGACTTACACACGGCAACATAAAGTGCCGAAGGTGAGAATACGCCAATTCAACTATTACAGCAAAAAACATATTGATGCAACCTTTGCCAAATACGAGGTGGATTCCGACCTGACCGAATGGTACACACCGGAAGACATTCAGGAAAAATACGGCATGACACGAGTCGCCATCCGTTCGCAGGTGTATCGAAACAATATCCCATCCAAGAAAGAACACGGACAAATCTATTATTCCAAGCTCCATTTCGACCTATCCAAAACATCGGAACAGGAAAACAAAGCAGAATACTATACCGTCAAGGAGGCTATGGAAAAATTCAAACTCTCCCGCGACTCTGTTTACGGCATTCTGCAATTCCATCAGATCAATCGCGAGAAGAACGGACGGTTCGTCCGATTCCTAAAAATAGAGTTTGACAGGGTTATGGGTGTTCACAAATAATCTAATTTGTCACTATCCATTAATTATTCAAAAATTAATCTCTGCTGTAGGTAATCTGCATGATTACATTACAGAGTTTTGCCAGCGAATTAATAATAACCATAAAAATATATTAGTATGCATGAATGTAAAACAGTAACGTTGAGAACACGTCCGTTAAAAGGTAGAATGATGTCTTTCTATTTAGATTATTATCCTGGGTATCGAGACAAAGAGACTATGAAAGTTATCCGTCATGAATCGCTTGGTATCTATGTCTATGCCAATCCGAGAAACAAACGGGAACAGAATTTTAACGAGGTAATGACCGAGAAAGCCGAAGCCATCCGTTGCCGCAGGTTCGAGTCAGTTGTCAATGAACGGTATGACTTCTTTGACAAGTATAAACTCAAGGCAGACTTCTTGGAGCATTATCGCAAACAACTCCGTAAGCATGACCAGAAATGGGAGTTTGTCTATCTGCATTTCAACAACTTCGTACATGGTAAGTGTACTTTTGAAGAGATTGACATAGACCTTTGCAACAAGTTTCGGGAGTATCTGCTCACGGCTAAGAAACTTAGACGCAACGGACGCATAACACGAAACTCCGCATCGGGATACTGGTCTACCTTCAGGGGATTCCTGAAAATTCTCTACCGCAATGGAATGATAAAGACCAATGTCAATGATTTTTTGGATAAAATTGAAACGGAGGATGTAGTCAAGGAGTATCTGTCTGTAGATGAACTGTACAAGTTGGCTGAAACACCATGCAAGAAGCCCATTCTGAAAATAGCATCGCTGTTTTCATGTATGACCAGTTTACGTATCAGTGATATTCTCGCACTATGCTGGGAAGATATTGTAGACTATTCAGCCGGAGGGAAATGTGTACACATCATTACACAAAAGAACAAAGCGGAAGATATCATTCCTATTAGTGAAGAAGCATTGGGATTGATAGGCTATAATTCCGAAAAGAAAGGTTTGGTATTCAAGGGGCTTATGCGCAGTTGGACGCAAATCCCGATGAAAGAGTGGATTCGTTCTGCCGGAATTACCAAGAACATAACATTTCACTCGTATCGTAGAACATTTGCAACGCTACAAGCAGCTGCCGGAACGGACATCCGCACCATACAGAGCATTATGGCGCACAAGAGTATCACCACCACTCAAAGGTATATCAAAGTCGTGGATGCCAACAAACGTGAAGCCAGCAAGAAGATTACCTTGACACGGAAGGACTAACAGCCACTTATCCCTATTTTAAGCGGTTAGAGTATGATTTTTAGTCTGAAATCATACTCTAACCGTTATTTTTTACAAATATTGAGCGATTCGTCATCACTAATTATATATATCTGGAATATAGCACATAACTTTGCCATATAACCATTTCAAATACTCGCAGCAGATGACAAATAATACTCAAATTCGGACCAAGAGGATAAGCTTTATTCTTGCATTATTGGTAATTACCTATGTGGCAGTAGACACTTACCTATTCACTTATCACAAAATCAATACCACAACAATAACGACTCCAGTTATAATCGGCCTCGTGGTTACAATTCTATTATGCGGTCTACTGCAACGATTTTTCTACACATGGCTGACGAAGAATCCAATCAATTTTTCTTTTGACCGGCAATCTCCTATTATTACCGACTCCGGTTTCGAAATAAAAACCGTTTGCGCAGATGAAGCTCAAACTATTAAACAGCCAAATAGTTCAGTTATAGATAATTATAACACAATACGAGAGAACATCAAAAAGAAAGAAGCAAAAAAACAAGTAGAAGTCATGAATGCTATTCGTGAATATGTAACTATTAAAACCGCACCCTATCTGTCTAAAGAAGCTATTGCAATCCTCATTTCCAATATTGAGTATATGGCCTGTGATAGCTCTGACTTATACAAACCCATTCGCTCTAATATAGATAATCCGCTGAGATCACCGGGACTTCGCCATCTGGCATGGAATGTAGGTGAACGCTTGGGAGTATCATTGGCTAAAAGAGCCGTTTTTATCAAGTCTTCATTTCCTCACGAACTCGAAAATGCGACTCTTGAATATCTCAAACTTAATTTGCGGGATCAAGTTCCAAGTCAGATTCCTATTGACGTGCCCGATAAAGGCGATTATCGCTTCCATTTAGAAACAGATAATAGTAACTCAGACTAAAAAAAACGCATGCAGACGAAATAATTAATCCAGTCTGTATTGTTCTGCAAGGTTTCATTGAGTTGGTTCGCAGCATATTAAACGATTAAAAGAGTATAATATGGAAAAAGACCAACTGACATTCAACGACCTGCCGACTGTGGTAGGCGAACTATGCGACAGAATCGCAAGTATGGAAAACCTGCTTACGGAGAAACTTTCCAAGCAGTACGAAACCAAAGAGAATACGCACGTCCCCATGACCGTACAGGAGGCTTGCAACTATCTTAAAATGCCGTTGTCAACCTTTTATTACAAGGTCAAAAAGGACGATATTCCGGTTATAAAACAAGGAAAACATCTCTACATCTATCGTGACGAACTGGACAGATGGTTGGAATCCTCCCGAAAGAATCCGGCTCCGCAAAATTTTGAGGAAGAGAATGAGTCCATGCTCGCATCCCATCGTCGTAAACCGAACCCGAAAAACTGGTAAATATGGAGAAGGCGGACAATACGACTCCTTCATGTGAAGAATTGGCGGTTTACGTGGAGGAGTCAATCGTGAGCGTTACGAATACCTACGAACAGTCGCCTGTGGTGCTGATGGTAGACGATGCTGTTATCGGCACATTGGGAAACTTCAGTGCGTCCATTGGAAAAGCCAAAAGTAAGAAAACCTTTAACGTATCGGCCATTGTAGCATCGGCATTAAGAAACAGCACCATTCTTCATTATCGGTCCACTTTTCCCGATAATAAGCGGAATATTCTGTACATAGACACGGAGCAAGGACGACATCATTGCCAGCAGATATTGAAACGAATCCTACATTTGGCTGAATTGCCTGAAGACAAGAAACCGGATAATCTGCTCATGCTGGCTCTGCGTAAGTTCTCCCCTAAAATACGGTTATTGATAGTCGAACAGGCCATTGGCATGATACCGGATTTGGGACTGGTAGTAATTGATGGCATCCGTGATTTCCTGTATGACATCAATTCTCCCGGTGAATCTACCGATATCATCTCCAAATTCATGCAGTGGACGGACGACAGACAGATTCACATCCATACCGTACTTCATCAAAACAAAAATGATGAACATGCTCGTGGTCACATCGGCACTGAACTCAACAATAAAGCGGAAACCATCATGCAGGTCGAAGTGGACAAAGAGGACAAGACCATAAGCGTGGTCGAAGCCGGACATATCCGCGACCGTGAGTTTGAACCTTTCGCTTTCCGCATAAACGAGGAAGCTCTGCCCGAAATGGTAGAACCTTATCTGCACAAAGAAAAGAAGATCGGACGACCTACCAAAGAACCGTTTGATCCATACAAGGAAATTTCAGAGAGTTTACATCGCGCAGCATTGGATGCCGCTTTTGCTAATGGAAACATCGGCAGTTACGATGAGTATCTGGAACGCTTGAAAGAGGGCTACGGATTGCAAGGTGTAAAACTCGGTCACAACAAGGCGGTCAAGGTAGCCACATTTCTCGGTAATAAGCGAATGGTGATAAAAGAGGGGAAAGAATATAAGGTCAATCCCGAATACCATTACTAAGTTCAACTTTACTTTATTGTCGGGGGAGTATATATAAGAATAAAGCAAAGTTGGCAGGAAGACATCATGTGAGATATTCATATTCTCCCCTCTTTTAGAGATATATCTTACTATCCGAATGCCGATTCCATATCCACATCCGATATGGCTTGCCGGGAAGTATCAACAGGTAACTGTTGCAAGATATGCCAAGGTATAACCTCACTGCGTTCCGGTTGTACATTGGCGCTCTTGCCTGCTCAGTAACTTCACCGGTGCGGTACTCGCAAGCTCGCACCTATTTACCATTATAGAATAATTTATATGAAAGAAAATACTGAAAATTCATTTGGTTCCTCTAACGAAACAAGATGCGTCTTCATCGGAGCGAAAGTCACTCTCCGTCAGAAAGAGCATATAAAATCACTGGCTGCACAATGCGGTATGACCGTAAGCGATTACATATTGTCGTGTGCCTATAACTTCAAGCCCAAAGCAAGGCTTACGAAAGACGAAGCGGCACTATTACAGAATTTGGACGATTGTCGGTCAGACCTCGTAAAATATACCTCCGCACTGCTCGGAATGTCCACAAAGCAGCGCATGGTAATGTTCAATCAGATCCCGTTTATGGTCGGCTGGCTTAAGGAACTTGGCAATGTGGCCGAAAGTGTCTGCCAGTTCCTGAATGCTGTAAAAGAGAAAAACAAGATTCCGTCTAATCCAAAATCCGAAGAAGAATGATTGCAAAAGCAAAAGCCATATCGCACGGCATCAACGACCTCCGTTACATTACCGGCGAATCACAGAACAAGAAACATCCGGAGAAAATCTATCGGGTATTGGACAATCTGCTGTCCTCTGAACCGGACGCTATGGGGATATGGAACTCCATGCAGTTGACCTTATCCCAACATCGGCCAATCAAGAACTCTGTTATCAGAATCGAACTGAGTCCGTCGTCTGAACATACCCGGTTCTTCGACATTGAGGACTGGCAAAAACTCTGGCACGACTTCGTCGAGGAGTTCGACAAACAAGTGATTACCAGCAAGGACGGGAAAGTTCGTTCCTGTCCGACCAATTTGATTAACAGCAAATACTCGGTTTGGCTTCATACGGAATCCGAAGGCGGAGTTCCACACCTTCATGCTGCAGTTTGCCGTTTGGATGAAGATGGCAATATCAATAATGACCACAACATTCATCTTCGTGCGCAACGTGCCGCCGAACGGGTGGCAAAGAAACGAGGCTGGATAACGGCAGCGCAAGTCAGGAATTCCAATATTCACCAAGTGAATCGTGACTGCATGGATACGCTGAAATCAATGCAATCATGGTCATGGGAAGAGTACAAAAACGCTCTTATACGGAAAGGCTATACAGTACATGAAAGAGAAGACAAGAAAGGTATTCTCCGTGGTTATGCGCTCGTAAATGGGAACACCAAATACAAAGCTTCAGAATTGGGAGTTGGCAGGAACCTGATGATCTCAAAACTTCCTGCGACATGGAAAAAGCTACACCACCAGCCTGTTACTGCCAAGAGCAATACACCCCAAGTCGTACAACAATCTGAAAGATATAAGGCGGCTCCTATTGACTATACCCAATATCGCACAGACCGTTTGGATATGATTCCCTATGCCCTGACTCATGAAGGCAAAGAGCACAAGTTCTATATTCCGGAAAAAGTGTTCGACTGCTTCAATGACGAGTTTGATTACAGGTTCGTTTCCAACAGTCAGGAACTTACCGATATGGCTGTGGCTATTTTTGTCGGACTGCTTGAAACGCCGAATATAACAACTGGTGGAGGTGGCGGAGGTTCACAAAGCGAGCTTCCGTGGAGAGACAAGGACGAAGATGACTTGCTTTGGGCACACAGATGCTCCCGTGCCACCAGTCGTTTGTTAGGAAAGAAACCAAAAACAGGATTAAAACGATAACTGAACATGAAGAAGAAATTCGATTTTTCCGCGGAAATGAGTGAAGCGGAAACCATAAAAGCCACTCCAAAGAATGAATATCTGGATGAAGAAAAGCGGTTATTCAATATCAACGCAAAGGAACTTGCCAGCCTGAATGACAACGTGCATTACATGATTACAAATCTGGACAATCTGCTCGAATTTCTACGGGAATATAAATTGGCAATTGCACAACAGACGCAGGAAGAAGCCGAGAAATTCGGGCAATCTGTCCTTGATAAGTTCCTTTACCAAATCCAAGACAAATGTAATGAAACTAAGCGTAAAATCCGCAAGGCCGACAGCTATATTTTCATACCGCACACGATATTCTATATATTGATTATCATACTGGTTACCCTATCTTCTTTTTTCGTCAGCATCATAATAGCGAATGCAGAGATTTTGCACTCGGCATTGATTTGGAAGGCTGCTATCTATTGTATTCTTATGGCTGTTTTAGGAATTGGTATCACGATAACTATACAGAGATTTTTGGATAGAGGTAAATAAACGAAAAGTCTCAACTATATAAGATTGCTATCGGTTGAGACTTTACTTTGTATTGTGTCAAAAGACTGCTATTCACTCTCCTTGCTCTAACACCCCTCTGATTTGCTTATCAAAATCAGAATCAATTGGTTGAGTAAGATTAAAATATCATATTCATGTTCCGCCTTAGCTTTTGCTTGAGCAGCAGAAATATGCCCTTTGTCTGGCAAAATTTGATAATCCATAAATGAAAGAAACTTTGTTACACTTTCAGAGAATTGCTCCATATCAAAAGTGTTCCTACGTCTAATAAGGGTTTCAATATAATCAAAGAATGCTGATATGGCAAGTTCCAATTCCTTTATTTTTTCTCTGGCAGATAGTTCTTTGCAATAGAGACATCAGATTTCAAGACACGTCCATTGGGAGAGTTTTTCCAAGTTGTCAAGCCCATATGCTCTTTGGTATGATCCGCATTGTGATACACAATTTCGGCTGCAATCTGTCCTGTAATTGCATAATGAAACCGATTCTGAATCATCGCATAGAAATCGTGTGTTGTTGGTGAGTTCTTGTCATAATTAATGCGACACTCTGCATATATATCCGTAATCTTCTGCCAAATCCGACGTTCACTGGCACGGATGGAACGTATCCGTTCAAGCAACTCCTGAAAATAATCCTGCCCAAATACAGTCTCTCCCTGCTTCAAACGGTCATCATTAAGAACAAACCCTTTTAATGTATTCATTCAGGATTTTCGTAGCCCATTGACGGAAGCGAGTGGCTTGTAGTGAATTTACACGATACCCAACCGAGATAACAGCATCAAGATTATAAAATTGTATGTTATATATTTTGCCATCCTCGGCAGTATGTGCAAATTTTGCACATACTGAATCCTGCAGCAACTCAGACGACTCAAATATATTTTTGAGATGCTTGGAAACAACTGTCCTATCCACGCCGAAAAGTTGAGCCATCGCCTTTTGGGTACACCACAATGTCTCATCACTGATGATTACCTGCACCTTACCTTCCTTTTCCGGAAGATTGTATAATATGAATTGAATATCTTTTGGCATATATTATAAAAACTACAGATGTATCTTCCGAAAGTATTCTCCAGCTCACACATTACATTCTAATCTAACGACTCCGGTTCATCATCAGCTGAGCCAGTTGTGCTTGCATCAAAAGTTAAAAATACCTCAAGAAAAGCAGTTTCTCTATAAAAGTAATTCGGATTATCAATCAATTTATCTTCCATAAAATGGAATCCCCAGTTGGCATACTCTTCCATTGTCTGCATTAAAGCATCAACCGCTTTACGAGCTGTTACTAAACCTTTATCAAGAGCAATGAAATCAAAATCGGTTCTAGCAATCAGTGCTGTAAAAATAAACTCCCTCAATTTGGGATAAGCTTTACGACCTTTTACGGAATCTATATTACCCCAATATTGAATCGGCTGTCCCAAAGATTTGATTTTTGTACTGTCATCAATGAGTTTTCGTCTTTGATCATAATATAAACCAATAAAGAATGCTATGATGAAAATCTCATAACCAGCACCAAACAACTTTCCTTTGGCCTCCCCAAGATTAGTAACGCCTTTCCCATAATCGCTGAAATTTTTGATTATAGACTCCTCATAACGTTTCTCCCAGTTAGGATTACGTCTTGCCCACACATCATATAGTTTCTCTGCCATAGCTTATTTAATTCTTTCAGTTAATGTTCGAATTGTCGACAAATCTTCTTCATCGTAACCAGAAGCTTTCTGAATGCGATATACAGAACATGATAATTGATTTATCTTATCAAAATCCAACTTACGAGTCTCTGTTTCTCGATCAAATTTCAACAGGTCTTTTGTAAATATAATGCATTGTTTGTCAATATTATCAATAATATTATAGAAAATATCCTCTTTGAATTCACCAAAAGAAGATGTCGGAGCGTCAAAAATCAAAGGATAGTCTTCATCTCTCTTTAGAGTAGTAATATTAGAAATAGCAAAAAGAACAGACATATACATAGTTGTCTTTTGTGCTCCTCCCGGATTAGCTATTATAGTATCATTTGAACTATAAAGATTTATTTTAGCAGAGCCATCAACGGTCCTCTTTATCTTAATAACACCACGAAAATCATCAGCGTTGAGTTTTTTTAGATATATATTTGCTTGTTCTTCAAGGGTATTGATAAATTCTTCTACATTTCTATCCTTTGCCGCTTCAAAAGCCCTCATTATTCGCTCAAGCGTAATATGGACCTTCTGATAGACTCTAACAATTCCATTAGACGGAACAATTTGATTTTGCTTGTTTTTTAACTCCTGTTTCTGCATTTCTAGTTCTTCAAGTCTTCGTTTAAGGTCTTGAAGATCTAATGATGCTCTTTTACTACTATCAGAGAGTCCTTTAAAATCTTTGAAATTTTTGATAAGCATTTCCTCTGATAAATCAGGAGTTTGAATAAGCAGCTGCATTTTTGCGTCCTCTGCCTCTATCAAGTCTTTATTTACTCTCTCCAAATCCTGCTTTCTATTTTGTACAAAAGATAGTCTGTCGGCAATAACAGTTGCCAACTTAGATAATTCTTGATCGGTATCGCCACTTAATTGAATGCTACGAGTATGAAGTTCATTTATATATGTGTTTTCAAAAAGTGGTTTTATCAGAGGTTCTTGTTGTTGCGTAGCTTTTGATTCTTTACGAATATGTTCAAGATATTCATTAAGCTTGTTGACCATAAAGTTATAGGCCTCACTCCCTTTTTCTGCAGGACGCCCACAAACTTTGCATATTTCATCATCAATCATCTCCTGCATAGTCTCTTTATCCGGGAGATTCCAAGGAAGAGGAGTCGCATTATTTGCTAACTTTTGGATCTCTTTAATAGCTTCTAGTTTCCCCTTTTCGATGGCAATTCGTTCATCTTCTGCCTTCTGCAATTTACGTTTTTCTCTACTAAAAGCTGATACTTTTTTCTGATACTCACTTAAAACAGAAGGATATGCGCGAAGAATCCACATGTCATCAAGCAACATTGCATTATAATCTAAATTAATATTGCCCATTAGCCTACGTTGCTCAATTTTCTTCTGCTCAATTCGGGCATTTATATCTTGTAGGTTCTCACAAGCATCTTGGTTCTCCTCCAAAATTTTCAAACGAGTTTCATAGTCTGATACAGCTTTCTCTTTTGTACTAATGTCATGTCGCACATCAGAAATTTCTGACTGTACCTTACCCAAATCAAATTCAAGCTGTTCAATAATTGCCTTTTGCTTTTTGTCTTTTCTTAGCTCCTTGGTAACCAAATTGTCCGACTGTTGCTCAAAGTATGAGGTCATCTCAACAAGATTATCGAATTGCTTGATTCCTGAGAATGTATCAACAAGTGTTTTAAGTGCCGTATTGTTGTCGAATACATTTAAATCCCGCTCTCCTTTAAAAAGGCAATATCGACGAATAACTGTATCAAAACAGGACTCCAATAGAATCTTCCCATCTCGATTATGTCGTTCTGAACCAACTATCTCATAGCCGACAAAAGAAAAATCTCTTGTTTTTACAAAATTTTCGGCTGTTTTCTCAAAAATGAATTTCTTACAAATTTCCTTTTCTCCTCCATGTTCAAAAGTCATCGTAACAGAAACCTCATCACAATCACCTATCCCTATTTCCGCTTTACGCATTTCAGAAATATTGCTTTCACTTTTATTGTCTTTGCTAGTATCAAACAACCACTCAAGAGCTTCAAAGAAAGTGGTTTTGCCATCGCCGTTATCACCAATAACTAGGGTAAGACCGTCCGATAACTCAAAACAATTTTCTCCGTAATAACCGCGGAAATTCTTAATAATAATCTTATTTAGTTTCATATATTCGAAGTCAAGAAGTTAGACACCTGAGTGTATATTTCCTTTTGAGTATATTGATTTTCATTGCCATCAATAATCATTGCAACAGCTCGTATTGTGGCATTTTCTGAATTGAGAGCATCTACAATAGTCTCGCTTCCAGTTAGTGTATACTCTCCTAACTCGGCCAGTTTGGGATCGGCCAATACTGCTTGCAGTATTCTATCTCCATTTGTATAATGAGTAACCATAATGATATTAGTTAAATATTGAAATCTGATATTGATTTAATACATCATCTAATGTATTCAATGTGTCATTACAATTTTCAGAAAGCAACGCAAAATCTCGAACACGGTTTATTTCAGTTAAAACCAAACTCTTCTCCAACTCATAGCAATCTGGATCAAAATGTATCTGTGGCATCACTACTAAATCATGAATAATAGCAAACCGTTTGTCGTTATGTGTTCGCAGTACACGCCCCCGACGTTGAATAAATTGTCTAGGATTTCCTGTGCTTGCACAGAAGATTGCAAACTCGCTTCGCGGAACGTCAACACCTTCATCCAAACATTTCATAGAAGTTAATACATCAATATTGCCCTTTGCAAAATCTGCCAACATTGCATCACGGTCGGTGGATTCTGAAGTAAATTGACGTACAACAATATGCGAATCAACATCTCTTACGATTCGGGTATATTCGTTAATAAGATGAATAGTATCTTCGTCATCTTTGATTCGGTCTGTCGTATCAAAGACATCTGCACCTTGGTCATCGGGTTGATTCCCTTCCGGGACATATACTAACGTATATTTTAATGAACCTGTTTTCTCTCGATGCTCTTTTAAAATATTTTCAAATATGCTCTTTTTATTTTCGGCCTTATGTATAATCTGCTTCCGTTTAAGCAGAAGTCGTTTTAATATCTCACGACTATCATCATCTTCTCGATTGATTATTTTTGCAATCTTCTTCGATAGCTCAACGTATTGAACCATCTCCTCATTTGTCAGTTCGACTAAATGTGGATAGTAATAATATTTGCACAATGCTTTATTCCTAATAGCCTCCGCCATTGAGTATTCGAAAGTATATATTCCATTGCAACCAAAGAAATCCATTAAGCGATCATTACCTTCTTCGTCAAACTGACGTTCTGGAGTTGCGGACAAACCAATTCTTCGTGAATACTTTATATCGTTAAGACGTTTGGCAATGAGTCCAGCTCCCATATTATGGGCTTCATCAGCTATGAGCAATAATTTGTTCTTCGGGAACTGATTTAATTCTATGAAATTAGCCGGTCGAATAAAGGATGCATATGTTGAAATTATCACATAAGATTGCTTATTGTCTGGATTTGAAAGCTCCAACATCCTTATATTTGCCAATGAGGTTTGCCATCCACTATATTTAGAGCAGACTTTAATTACATTGGTAAAGTTAAATTTTGCACACTCTTTTTCCCATTGGTCTACAAGGGTGATTGTTGGAACCAGTATAAGGGCTTTATAATAACCTAATCTTTTATAAATTTCAAGTAGGCAGTTTAATGAGGTAATGGTTTTACCAGTACCTGTTGCCATTGCAAACAGGCCTTTCTGTTTGTTGGCTTTCCAATTCTCAAAAGCTTGAATTTGATAATCTCTTGGACCAGATGTATATGGAAATTGCGGTTCATTGCTCCGTATAACAGCAACCCTATATTCAATCTCTTTGAACTTATCCAGAATGACCTCCAAACGCTCTTTGGAATTATCCAATGCTTTGATTATGTGTTTGGAAATACTCTGTTGACGATGGTTTCTTAATATATTGTATTCCGCTTCAAGCAATTCAGACATTGACTTATCAGGAAAGCTATCTGTAATTCTAGTTAGAACCTTATCTATTGATAAATAAACAACATTGTCATCCTTTTCTTGGAATACGTTTTCAAAATCTTTTCTAATCGCTTCAACCTTCGCAACCTCAATATTCCCATCCCAATCACATGAGACAGTTAAACTTTCGATATTATCTACGAGTGCTGTTCGTGAGAAATTACACGAACCATCAAATCCAACTTTGTTAATACCATCGTAGAAAATGCCAGATTTAGTATGAGAAATCCCAATACCGCTTTTAGGAGCAATGATTTTAACTTCAAAGCGGTTATGACGTATAAGCCAAGCTAAACAATCAAAAAAATGATGATCCCTTTCTGATAATGTATTTTTAATCTTTCGAATATCAAATATGTCAAAAAATGGCATTTCAATATCACCGGTTCCTGCTGCAATGGCGTTTTTATCTTCATCTGTCAAAATATCATTGACAATGAGCCGCATTTTGCCCCCATTATAAAGGAATACAGCAAACCCATTTGCGAGTACGCTTATTGCCGACGAAGAAAAGAATCCAAGCATAAGGTCAAAATGCGTTGCGTTACATAGACAATCAGAGAAGAAGCCTATTGGTTCCCACCCTGTACGCGACTTATAACGCCGATGTTCAGGCCATATGATATCTGTCTTAAGCATTATGTATAGATATGTTATTTAATCTTGTTATTGCATCCTCCATTGATATATTATGTACTGCTGCATATTTTGTTTTTATGGCAACTTTCTCTTTATTTGTTAATATATCATGATTATACATATGCATAAATAGATATTTCACCAAAGACTGATTTCTCATAACCATTTTATGAGTTATTGGATTCCAAATTACTCTATTCCAAGGTTCTGAAGATACAGTCCTATCAATATTTCTAAATTGTTCCATAACCCTAATAATACCATGTTCTGGGCCTCTCATTGCAAGCGTTGCTATTGCAGAAATGAATGGATAGAGTGAGATTGGTCTAAAAAATATATTACCACCATCATTTGGATCTCTATATTGCTCTGCAGCATTAAGTGATGTGTCCTCTATATAATTTTTAATTTCTGTAAAGCAAGTATAAAACGCACTCCAAAATTCTACAAGGAAATCATAAAATCCTGATATTGTGTCATCATTTGGCCGAACTCTTAGATAATCTTTTAATCTTCCATTTGAAATATTACCTCCAAACTTATAATATTTCAACAACTCTAAGTGGCAATCATATAGAGTCATTAATGTTGTAAAACATTTCTTGTCCCCGGACGGTATTGATTTAGAGTTGCTAGCTTTTATCTTATCCCCAGTGAATAAAGGAAAATTCTCCAACATAATTCTAGTTGTGATTGCAACTACGTCATCCTCGTCAAGTGCTATAATATCTCCTAACCTAACAGGTTTTGCATAGCGATTAAGCGTTGAAAAAATCCTTCTAGATTTTTCCATACCTTCGGGTGTATTATTATGTCCTATCAAAATAACACTTATCGTTTCAGATGCAATTTCAGACTTTTCTCTTAAGGCTGCTTTTATACCTTCTACACGATGTTGTCCATCAACAGGAAAAATTTTTTCATCTCCATTGAAATGTAAAACTCCTACATTATGATACCACTCTTCTTCTAATTCATATCTTATTTCAGTCCACACGGGTAGACCGTCGTATACAGCTAACACTAATGAATTAAAGAAATGATCGTCTCTATTCAAAATGTACTGCTTTATTTTAATATAATTATCAGACAAAGAGCGTTGTATCTCTTCCTTTAAGGATGTAGACGTGTGTAATTCAGAATCAACTCTTTTAACAAGTTGATTGATTTGTTGAAATGTGAGATTTGCTATATAGTATATAGTCTCTCCTATTTTCCCTTTTATTGCAGGTATCTTCATATTCTATCATTCAAATGCAGGAACACTATCTTGTATGTCAACTCGATCTGGAATTACTTCGTTATACCGAGGAAGTATTGCTCTAATCAGCTGAATTTCATTGTTTTTTATTCTTTCATTATTTGTATCTGGATAATATCTATAATACAAATGTTCTTTCCATCTACTAAACATTTCCACTATTAAATCCCGAGTATCCTTATAGTATTCTCTTGCACGTTTCCTAATATGTTGCGTCTCTGTAAATTGGCATCTGCCAATATAGAGAATATAATTTTCTATAAATGACAAATTTAGTCCTTTTATATAAAATACATAAATACCACCAGTATCATTCGGCAAGTTCTTTATGTCATCTGACAAATCATCATTCGATTCATTTAAATATTTGATTTCGTCAGACCAGTTATCAACATTCCTTATGGGATTTTCGGTATTGATAATATTATTTCTCCACCTATTCGGATTGTGATAATAGGTCAATTCATATTGATAATTATTTGAATCTTCCGCAAGAAATGCTCTATATCCACCCATACAAAAAACTATATAAAACAGTTAGCACAAGGTATTTCATCATCTTCGTCAAACATATCGACAAGCAAGCCACTTACTGTTTTTGCCTTTAAATTCTCTTGCTTTTTGATATAGTCTAATTTTATCTGACGAACTCGTTTTGGACGACTTAATTCTGCAAGTGTCTCTCCTTGAATCCATGTATAGCCATCCTTCTCATACTCCATAGACTTTTTGTACAACTCTGGATGCTGCTCTAGAAGCCAAATCCACTCTATACGTTGTTGGAAAAAGCAAAAATAACAACCAGAACGGCTACGGCAATACTTTCCTTTCTTACCATCAACCTCAAATTCTATTGGGGTGTAGTACGCTGGAACTCCGACACCACTTTCCTCCAAGATTCTGAATATATCATCTTTGACTAGGATATCCTCATTATCAATCAAAGGAAACTCTTCAAGTTTACCTACAGGGTAATCAGTTGTCTTCAAGTATTCAAATACCACACGATTAAAAGTCTTTACACTCAAATCTAGCAGGGCATTCAATTTCCGGCTATAAAAGAATGATTTGTTTATCAGAGTTGAGGCGATCTCAATAGATTCTTCTTTTATGTTCTCTGGAGCCCACTGCTTATAAAGGTCAGTAATTAACTCCATGTTTTCATTGTGTAAAGCCTTGTGTATAACATCAAGGCTCCAAATATTCCTTCTAAATGGAAATACAGCCTGTATATTCGGTTTGGTCGAAACATAACCTTCTCGGTCTTCGTCTCCACGAATACCAACATAAGATACTGTAGGCTCATCACCAACGAACTTCTCAAATTCAGCTAGCTTCATTTTTTGTGTACACCAGCGAGCCTGTGGCGATGGTAAATAGCCACCACTAATCTTTAAAAAGTGGTCAAATGGTGTTGGCTCAGGACTACCTTCAGCAGCCTTCAATCGCTCGACCTTACCTAGGAATGACTCTAGATTATCAACCAATTTCTCTGTCTCTTCCAACTCGCATCCAGTGTCTGAGTTGTAGTATTCCACCTTCAGTGTTGGGTACTTCTGCTTCATATAGATGGCTAAAGCCGCACTATCCTTTCCACCAGAAATTCCAAGAACATGTCTTACCTCAGTCATCGCTCAATCTCTTTTTAATTATACTTAAAAGTGCATAAGCATTGATTTCACTATCACTTGATAATAATTTATCAATCTTTGCTTCAAGTTTTTTTGCTTGCTCTGTCTTTGTTGCATTCAACTGAACAATTTGCTGTGAGGTTGTGCCATCACTTGAAATCATCTCAAAACGGAAGAAGTTATCCCCGCTTGCCAGTCCCTTGTTACTAATCTCTACGTACTTTAAAAGCTCTTTAAACAAGTGTACGAGGTTATCAACCAAGTATGCTTCTTCCTCATCTATCAAAGCCTCCAACTGCTTATCTAAAACCACATACGCCAAAGATTGATACCAAGTTGCCCTGTCTGTATTCTTAGTCAATATACGAGTTAAGAAGGTTTTTTGTCTTTCGGTTAGCAAGTATGTTTTGATAGATGCATATCGTTGTTCTAATTCTGCTTTATATAAAGAGAATTCTTTACTTTTCAAACCAAGTTCATCAACAAGTACACCCTCCAATCGATTAATTAGATTTGAGTAGCACATACGGAGTTCTCTAATAGCCTTCTGGAGCAACTCTACATATCGCTTAAGAACATCTGCATTACTTGCTATCTCTGCATCCTTAAATCCTAACGCATGCGGGAGATCCTCAAAAAAGGTTTTCTCTGGGTCTTTTGCAGATGCCAATACAGCTCGGAACTGTACAGTAGATTTCTGAAGCCGTTTGGTCTGTTTTGTGTATTTATTGAGTTTCTTGTAAAAAAGCAGGAACGGTTTGATTGTCTCGATAAGACTGTCAGCCGTGAACTCTGCATCCTGCATTAAGCCTAATGCCTCACGATACTTGTTGAATAAGTCTAGTTTAACCCCATCAACATTGAAAGCTTTAATGGAGAATCCTGCAGGGGATTTCTGCATAATGTCCAATACCTCACGAGTAATCGTAGGTATATATATCCCAGCATCATTATACAGTGAGTAATCATTCTTTTTAATTATCAAGAATGCCGGCAGCCACATGTCTATCACTCCTTGCTTCAGCTTGAAGGGGCGAGAGCGTAATATCTTTACAAGATCTCCTAATTTACGAGGTTTCTCTTTGCTAGTATCAAGGAACTCCTCGCAGGTCCTCCACAAAGGCATGAAACTTTCTTCGTTGGGAGCATCAAGAAAATACTCTTTGCCGATATGCTTATGGATGCCCGTGTTATGAAGTAGAGTCAGATAGATAGTTTTTTCTGGAGGAAACTTACCATCCTCAAAGCCTAAATTGGACTCTGAACTATTATGAAGTAAATGAGTAAGGAAGTTAACGCGAGCCATTGATATTGCACTACTGGGCTTATGCTTGTTGACCATCTCATTGATATACACCGGAGTGTCACAATACACCCGGTCGCATATCATTGATAGCCATTTGTTAAATAGGGTTTTCGAGGAGATGTCAAGAATCTCTCCTCGATATACCCAAATGACATCTGAGTTATAACTAAAAAGGGTATTTAATACGCTGGTGGTTAGCAGACTTTGCTCATGTGCAATAAGAGCATTGAGCTCTTTCTGAGCTACATTATCTTTATTGTCAACATCATTCTGGACATAAGCTAGTTTATCAAGCTGCCATACATGATCTATAATTTGATCTGCTTTCTTGAAGTATGCATACAAAATAGCTTCTTCAACACCTACAGAGTGTTGTTTTAATGCATCTACTGTGAGATCTTCATTAAATATGAGATTGATGTAGCCATCGATTTCATTCTGAGGCTGTAGAATAATCGGGTGGTCTGTAATCTCATACTTAAAGTATCGAGGTGTACCCTTGCGGTAATAAGAGGCGTTAGCAAACTCAATGGGAAAATTGAAGTTTGTGATGAGCTTCTCCACAATATCTTTAGAGCGGGGAACAATACCTGCAGCCTTCAATAATTCGCCTTCGATATTGACATCCGTTCCTTCAAACAATATATATTGAAACTTGTAGGTCGCATATCGAATAATCTTATGTTGCGTAAGCAATTCAATAACAGACACTGGGTCGTCAATATCTAAAGCAAATTTTGCATATTCGGAAAGTTTCTCTTTGTTAAATTGCACTCCTGCCTTGCCAAAGAGATTGAACATGCCAATCGTCTTAATAAGCTTCATGGCATCTGTAGCTGTTTCGCCCTCAAATAAACTCTCAACGCGCTCTAAACTTACGCGTATGGCAGTCCATGCAGTAGAGTCTGCATTTACTTCCGACAAGTAAGAGTAAAAGTTGTATATAGCATAGTCATAGACATCGGCTAAGCTATATGTTGTATTCTCTTTTTCCTTAAAATGATGAAGAGAGCCTTGTCCCGTAGCTTCAAGAAAAGAGAATAGAGTTCTTTCGTTCTGACCGTACCTCTGAATGGACAGGGTTAATGCTTGTGCAGCAAAAATGTCTAACGGATACAAACTTACTGCAGTATCATAAGCAATAGATGAACTGGCAAACTTGCTTGCAATGGCTAAATTGTAAATCTGTTTAAAGTGTTGATTCACAACATTTCGTTTTGTTCTTTCTATACGTTTAGATGCAAGATAAAGTAGCTGTTCTATAGGCTCATTAAAAACAATCTCCTGAAAACGGCCCTTTACCTTTGTCCATTCGTTGCGCTGGCTCTCAGTTAATGTACGAGAATACGAATTAAAATTCTGGTGTAATGTTGTAAGTAGAATGGCATTGCGTCGTTCATCATTGATGAACTCCGTAAACTTCTGAAATAAGTACAACTCCCTTTCAGGATTATTTTTTGCTGCATACTCTAGTAATTTACCAAACTCATCGATTACAAGAATTACAAACTCCTCACGTTTCTCTGCCCTCTTGAAATAGCTTTTCAAATTTTCAAAAAGATTGTCCGAAGCCTCTGTCGGAAAGAGATTCTCAGTGAGAACTCTTTGAAGTGAAGTGTAATCGCCTACAATTTTCTCGAACCTGAATCGAACAAAACCATTAAACTGCCCCTTGTTGGTAATGAGAATCTTACTATTATTCTTTAAGCTATCCTCAAGAGCCAGAATGAAATTGGATTTACCAGTTCCATATGAACCAATAATATTAAATGAGTGTACGCCCGCATTGAATGAATTCACAATGTTGCCAATGACCTTTATAGCATTCTGAGTCACAATATAGCTATTGGGGTCAAAGATAGTTTGAGCGATATTTATTGATGGAGTATATTTCATATTAGTTCTCCTCGTAATATTTGTTTAGTACCTCTATAGGTGCAGGCGATGTCTTGAATTGCAACTCTTTAATACCTGCGACATCTGAAAATACAATTTCAGATGGATATTGAAGACAAAGCCGTTTGATAAGATCTATGACGTCATTGTTTGTCAAACAAAAAATCAAAGCTAGCTCGGCAATATCATCAAAGGAAACACTATTTTGACCCTTACACCTAATTAGCAATGCGTAAAGAAATATCAAACTAGGTACTTTGCTACAAGCATCATAGTTGAATATATAGCTATCTTTTTCTGCTTCATTTATCAAATTCAGAGGAGCCAACAAACAGTTGCTATCCTCCAAATTGATATTGCTTTTGCTACAATAGTTGTGAAACATTACACCAACATCTCGCTTGACAGTATTGTCATTATACAAGTTTTTATACTGTGTTCCTTCAAAGCAAGTATGCTTAATGTAGTTTTGCAGTCTGCTCTTTTCTATGATATTTCGTTGGCGATGATATTCGATAAATGTCGTTTTGTAGATTGTAGCATACTCTGTGTTGATCAGCATAAAATGCAGCAACCACAGAGTTCCAATATCTTCAAGGTAGGGATCTTTACCACTCGCATCATCGAAAATGTAGCCAGCTATTGGCGCAAGACCATCTTCCTGCAATAATCCAAACGCTTTTAGCCAAAATCTGATTGAAGCTACCATATTCTTACCAACACCAAGATGTACAACAGCCTCATCATCGTTGAAATTATTTCCAGCGTTGACAAAATCATATCCTCGCTTAAGCCAATGAGACTTGCAAGCGAATGACTCATGTCCAGAGAATATTGGTTTTGAAATATTTCTAATCATTATCTTATTCTTTTTAGATTATTATGCCACATTCCACAAAGCATTATCATCTTATATTCTTAGCTCTAGTTCATTAACTTGATAACATCTTCCGGCAACATTGCATTCCCAGCATCATCTTTCGGAGCGTTCTTAAAGAACAGCACTGGAGCGATGGTGTAGTTCTTAGCAAACGGCAGCAGATTAGCTTTGCGGAGAAGTGCAGCAGTTAGCTGTTTGTCATTCTCCCCTGTTGTCCATTTGCATTCTCCGACCAACAGATACTTTTTATCGAGCGATTCAGCCATCACGTCAAATTCAACTTGTTCCGGCTTCTTATCCTTATTGAGAACAGCCCCCCACCAGCGTTTTGCTTTGCCATAAACTACTCCATTAACAAGATTTCCTGTGACGGCATCCCGACACAGTTTTTCCCACTGCATACTCACATACTCAGAGAAATGAGCAGTCAAAGCCTGTTCTATGGGTAAACGACGACCAAGTTCAATGAACGAACGATTAGGAACAACAAACTGATAGTAAAATGCCATAAACGGATCGGCAATCTTGTAGAGGCTCTTTTTCGCATTCTTTTCATCAATCCCGAACGGTACATCTTTTTCCAAAAAACCGAGATCAACAAGTTTCTTCAATGGACGCGACAGATTAGTTGCAGGTTCATTGCATCGTGCAGCAATTTCGGAAAGACGGTTTGCACCAGTACCGATATAAGACATTATTGTCGAAGTCTTGACTATATCCTTAACATCATCCTGAAACAGTTTTATCGGCTCCTCATAAAGAGTCCCGTTTACAGAAAGGATATTATGCCACATGGCATCATCGAGCGAAATTCTGTTTTCCCTCAGTTCCCAATAGCGCGGCACACCGCCCCATACAGCATACTCTTCAATAGCGTTCATCGCATTAAGGTTCAATGCCTCCTGAATATAGGGTAAACGTATAGGGGTAAGTCTCATTATCTCATCAGCACGACCATAAAGAGGCGCAGTAGAATCAAGAAACAATCCATACATCATATTTTGTGATGAACCACAAAGCACCAGATTATACTTCAACTGTTTCTCATCAACAAGTTTCTGCAATACAGACGGCAGTTCAGGAGATTGCTCCACAAGATACGGAAATTCGTCCAAACACAAAGTAAAACGTTTGTCTGTTCGATAATTAACCGCACGAAACATCGACTCCCAATCGGGATACGACAACTTCTCAAAATCAGGAAACACCTGTGCTATCACTTTTGCAAGTAATGCCCTCTGATGTTGACCTTCCGAACGGTCTGCAAGGAAGTATACATCATTTTCTGACAACACCCTTTTAATAAGCGTTGATTTACCCAATCGTCTGCGACCATACATCACAACTAACGAGGATTTCTCTCTTGCAAGAGCATCCTTCAGTCGTGTTGCTTCATCTATTCTATCAACAAATTTCATACCTTACATTGTTATGCAATGCAAACATAATGTTTTTATTGCATAATAAGAATTTTTAAGCTGTATTTTTTATCCTGATAGAGTTATTATCGACTTATATGCAGGAAAAAGTGAGTTTTATCCCTTTTTTGAGGCTCTTTTCCTTGTCTTCAAACTCAAATCCTGTAATGTTTTCCCTAGTTTGTCTTCTTTTGCCAACCATAGAATATCATCATCAAGTTGTAAAGCATACAACACACGCAAATATATTCCTATTGCCACTGTAGGTACACCTCTCTCTATTCGTGATACAGTCAACGGAGAACAGGTGGCACGTTCCGCTACCTGAGCCACACTCAGATTCCTGCGCAAGCGAGCCAGTTTAATCTGCTCTCCTACAACCGACATTTTCTGCTCCAACTTTCGAGGCAACTTGGTTCCCATTGTATTCTTTGCCATATTAACTCATCATATAACATGCAAAGATATTACTTTTTATCTATTTAATGATATATTGCGGACAAGAAATCACAAGATTAAAAGACACATAATAAAAACTGAACCTATGCAATTAATGCACAGATTCAGTTTCCAGTCATTTAGCTTACTCCATTGATTCCCGAATAATCCGCCGAGTCTCTTTCTTATACTCCTTGCGATCATATTCAAATCCCCTGCACATCCAACAGCTACACGGAGTGCCTGTAGTTTTGTAAGCTTGCGCCCATTTTTCTTTTGCCAATTCAAACCAACGAGGATGTTAATAGCTTCCATCCTCTCGAATGATGCAATAACCATAAGCGGCATAAAGAATCATGCGAGCCTTAAATACACGAGCCATTTGTTGGCGTCTCCAAAATTTGTTTCTTTTGTCCATCGTCTCTTTCTATTAAAGTTATGATGAACAATGATGTTATTTGGGTGAGATTTAATATATCCATAGCATTGTGTATTTTACCGTTTTATAGCCTTTGCGCAAGCCTCGCAAGCCGTTCCTTCAACAATTCGCCATACTTTTTCTTTAATTCAGTGCAGAGGAAAGAGTTTTGAATGACGGTCTCAAACTTCGGCAATAGTTTGATATACTTATTTATCAGTCGTTCTACAATCACATTCTCTATCCCCAACGTGGCTGCCGACCTAATAAAATCCTCTCTTTGAAGCTTTTTCTTCCGACCATTCAAAGTTAATGCTAACTCTTCATTATCCTTGGGATTGATGATAACCGCATTTAGTAAATCGTAAGCAGGAGTCAAACGTATCATATCCGCCACCTCATACAAAGAGAAGTTTTTCAAGTGCATATCGTTATTCCCTATCAGCCAAGAGAACAAGACCAACTCGAAAAAATTAGTGACATCCATTTTAGGCAAGGACGAGTATTTCAATATAGCCTTACCGATGCGTTCATAACTACTTTTGTATTTGTGCTCTGTTTGCCTTTCGGTCAGTTGGCACATATCTTCCATCGCAATCTTTTCTCCAGCAGAAGTCCTGTCAATCCGGCGGGTAAGATAGCATAGCGTATCATCTGCCATCCGCATCAGCGTATGAGGAACTACCTCAATATGTGCCACCTCTGCAAGGTGCATGGTCAAATCCTCGACCTCAGGCATCATTTCATATTGCGAGGTCTGAGGCTTACAGATATAACCGCCCCATAGACCGACAATAGTCAATCGTTTGCTGCCCTCATGTTCCTTCAAATGCAAGGACAATTTTGGCTGAACACCCGTTAAAGAGGTTTGGTCTTGAATGATTTGCAGAGCAAGCTGGTCAAGTTGTTCTGTCGTATAATCAAGAACAGGCAATGTTGCTGTCCCGAAAAACTTCTTTATGCAAGCTGTGTGCATATCCTTTTCCCCCTTTAAGAGCGGGCGATAACAATATAAGCAATTATTACACATGGCTTCCCTCCTTTTCTTCCATTGGAATGACGCTTACTGCTCCGATACAATCCTTGCAGCATGTCAGCAACAACGACATCCGGTCAAGAATACTGATGTCTGTATTCCGCAATGCAACATCCAACAGCCATCCTTCAGGAATCAAACCATCGAAAAATGGAAACAGCACAGGACTTGTATATGCTTCGTCTTGTAAAGGCAATGTCATGCTAACTGCCTTTGCCTTTTCAAGAGAGAGGTATTCCGGCAAATAGCGGAATTCATATCCGGCATCGTTTTCTGTCAGAATACCAGCCAATTGGTCTTTATAAAAAATATGGGCTTGTCTCATTGATTACTGTTTTTCTGAATGGCTACCATTTCATAATTAAAAAAATCCAAAAGGTGATTTACCTTATCAAGACGCAGCGTTTCCTTTCCTTGTTCAAGATCACGAACAAAACGTAACCCCACACCCGACTTTAAAGAAAGCTCCTCTTGCGTCAGATTATATTGCTTTCGCAACATTTTGACCGTAGTAGAAAGATTATTCATAGCATCATTTTTATACCTTTTCGGGTACAAAGTTAGCACAAATATTCGATATTATATCAGTATGGGTATAATTTATTGTTTTTTCACTGCAATTATATCAGACAGGGTATAACTCAAGAAGGACTGAGGCATTAATATTAAGTCTAAAACAAGTACAATACAAGGGTTCTACACTTTTTCAAGCGAATAAATCGGATTCGTTACACTTTTTCCAATGAATCACCCCTATTACACTACATTATTCCAAACGAATCCAATGTCAATTCTACAAAAGCCACATCAGCTTCCGAATAGTATTTTTTGGAAAAGTGCAGAAAACAAAGTGATTTTGCTTTGGAAAAATGTAAATGCTATCATATTATTTGTAGACACAAATATACACACGTAACAAACAGTATATTGTTCGTTATATGCCCATTCAAGATTGGTTTCCATCCAAGTGAAAACCACCTTTATTTTATCCCCGTATTCATAATATACGTACATTAAAGTAAAGCTAACAAAGGAAAAAAGAGATACTTCGCCAAGACCAAGCCGAACCAGACCTACAGACTTTCTCTTTTAGCTGCAAAAGAATACGAAATCCCGACTAATAAGCCTGACAAAATTTCATATATGAACTTTTATACATATTTTTGCGCCTGAAAGAAACAAAATTATGGAAACAGTAGAAGCATATAATAGAACCATTAGTTTACTTGATAAGTACACAAAGTTTATCAAGTCTATTAATGCTGAAGTTATTGAAAGCAATCTTACATTAGATAAATTAATAGAACTAAAATCAATACTGTCTGATATTAATAACATACTAACATTAATATCGACTCGTTCTATTGCGACAAAGTTATCAGGTATACTATCATTTACAAAGGAAGATAGAGAACGGATATTTAATGATATTGATAAACAAAAGCCAAACACAAATGGATTCGACATAAGAATTGACTCTCCTGTAAAAATATTAGTAGAAATCAAATGTAATACTCTAATCCACAACAAAAAATTTGGTGCTGCACAAATCAATGCAATTCTTGAAGATGCTAGAAAATTACGGTTAGAGTCATCTCGACATATAAAGGCTAGTAAAAGTATTCAAGACACAAAAGATTACTACAAAATAATTGCTATTGTCAATTTTAGCAACAGGTCTGACGAAGATTTAACATCTCAACTACTAAGAGAAACCAAGTGTAAAGAATCGACTAACTATGCAAGAAAAGAACGGATGAAAGTGAAAAAATTTTTAAGGCCATTATATTCACTTGAACAAATATATGAAATAACAGATTTAGACAATATTTATCTAACGGTTTTATCAATAAATGATCTAAAAAATGAGTTAGAGCGAATACGATGTGAATACAGTTTATCACTCAAATAAAAATATATCATACCTTTACTTTATCTCCGTATTCATATATACGTGCATTAAAGTAAAGTCAAAATAAGGGAGAAAAAAGATGGCTTCGCCAAAATCGACCAGATCCATATCTGCCGACTTTTTCTTTTGGCTGCAAAAAATCCGAAGTCCTACCCAAAAGAAAAGTAAAGCAAGACTCACCCATTACCAAGACACAAAAAGCAACCCGAAAATCCGTTGAAGAATCCGTGAATCCATATCTGATTTTGCAGCCCCATTCGGCGAAATAATCACCGATATGCCTTATCTTTGCGAACTGGAGGTTTCGGAGCAAAAGAGAGCCATTTTCCTCTTTTTCCCTCCGTTTGAAGACAAACTAAGGTTAAAAGTGTTAAATCTTCGATTTTTGACGAAAAAACAAGTAAATTTTTGAGCAGTCTATCTTTTAAGCCATAAAGTATTGATAGTCAATTAGCATAATATGCTGCATCGAAATAATGGCATTGTAAAATATTTTTCTCTCGACAGCACCATTTCACGAAAAATAACTATATTTGCGACATCAATACGATAACAAACCCGTATTTTACCCGCATGAAAAACGGCATTACATCCAATAATTCTTACTCGCTGATCGTCGGACTTTCGGTTTCGATGATGGGTATGATGATGTCGATGCGCAGGTGTAAATGCCGGGTGTAAGATTCGTCGTACGTGTATCTCTTAAATCCGGCTGGTTCAGCCGGATTTTTTTGTTTGTAACAATCCCGAAAACATAAATCAACTTTCAAAACCATGAAAAAACAGAATCTCCGTTTCGAAACCCTGCAAGTACATGCAGGCCAACAGGCCGATCCAGCGACCGGATCGTGCGCCGTCCCCATCCACCAGACGGTGGCCTACACCTTCGAAAGTGCGGAAAAGAGCGCCGCCGTTTTCGCCCTCACGGAACCGGGGTACATCTACACCCGCCTGAACAACCCCACGACCGCCGTTTTCGAAGAGCGCATCGCCGCCCTCGAAGGAGGTACCGGAGCCGTTGCAACGGCATCGGGCATGGCCGCCCAAATGCTCGCCATCACGAACATCGCCCAGGCAGGCGATAATATCGTAAGCACCTCCTACCTCTACGGCGGAACGACCAACCAGTTCAAATACACGCTCCGCCGACTCGGCATCGAGGTCCGTTTCGCACAAGGGGACGACCCAAAGAGCATCTCGGCACTCATCGACGACCGTACGCGGGCCATCTACATCGAAACGATCGGCAACCCGGCCTTCAATATCCCCGATTTCGAGGCGATCGCCGAAATCGGCCGCAAACACGGCATCGCGGTAATCGCCGACAATACGTTCGGAGCCGGCGGCTACCTTTGCCAGCCGATCAAATGGGGCGCCAATGTCGTGCTGCACGCAGCGACCAAATGGATCGGAGGTCACGGCAACAGCATGGGTGGCGTGGCTATCGACGGCGGCAACTTCGATTGGGGCAACGGCCGCTACCCCTTGATCAGCGAACCCTCGGAAGGGTATCACGGATTCAACTTCTGGGAAAACTGCGGCGACCAGGCTTTCGCCGTACGGGCACGGTGCGAAGTGCTCCGCGACACGGGTGCCTGCCAGAGTCCGTTCAACTCCTTCCTGCTGCTGCAAGGACTCGAAACCCTCTCGTTGCGCGTACAGCGATCGGTGGACAATGCACTCGAAATGGCTCAGTGGCTCGAGAAGCACCCCAAGATCGAGAGCGTAAACTACCCCGGTTTGAAGAGTAGCCCGTTCCACGATTTGGCCAAGAAGTATCTGACCAACGGTTTCGGCGGCGTACTGACCTTCCGCGTCAAAGGATCGGCCGAACAAGCCTCCTCGCTGCTCAACCACCTGGAGATCATCAGCCACCTGGCCAACGTGGGCGACACCCGGAGCCTCTTGGTACACCCCGCTTCGACGACGCACTCCCAGCTCAACGAACGCGAACTGGTCGCTTCGGGCGTTTATCCCAACATGCTGCGCTTCTCGCTGGGCATCGAACACATCGACGACCTGAAAGAAGAGATCGGCAACGCATTAAAACGACTGTAAACACAATGAATATATACCGTCATAACCAACCTTTCGAATTGGAGCGGGGAGGCATTCTGCCCGAACTGACGATCGCATTCAGCACCTACGGGAAACTGAATGCGGCCCACGACAATGTCATCTGGGTCTGCCACGCCCTGACCGCCGATTCGGACGTGGCCTCGTGGTGGCCGCACACGGTCGAGGCGGGCAAATTCCTCGACCCCACCGAGCATTTCATCATCTGCGCCAACATCCTCGGCTCGCACTACGGCACGACCGGGCCGCTGCACGTCAATCCGGCGACCGGACGCCCCTATTACAAGGATTTCCCCGAACTGACGATCCGCGACATGGTACGGGCCCACCGGCTGCTGGCCGACATTCTGGGCATCCACCGCATCCACACCTTGGTCGGCAGCTCCGTCGGCGGCTTTCAGGCGGTCGAATGGGCCGTCCAGGAACCCGAGCGGATCGGCAAGCTGGTCCTGATCGCCACGGCCGCCAAAGCGTCGCCCTGGAGCATCGCCATCGACGAAACGCAGCGCATGGCCATCGAAGCCGATTCGACCTTCGGGGAACCTTACGCCACTGCCGGCATGAAGGGACTCGCAGCGGCCCGGGCTATCGGGCTGCTCACCTACCGGGGACCCGAAGGCTACGACCTCTCGCAGCGGGACGAGAACGACGACTTCTCCTCTCGCCGGGCCTGCACCTACCAGCAGTACCAAGGAGAAAAGCTCTGCCGGCGTTATAATGCCTACTCCTATTACAAGATCCTCAACGCTTTCGACACGCACGACGTCGGCTACCAGCGCGGAGGCGTGGCAGCGGCGCTGCAACGAATCACGGCCGAATGTCTGGTCGTCGGCATTTCGACCGATATCATCTTCACCGTGCCCGAAATGCAGGCGCTGCACCGGATGCTGCCGCGCAGCACCTACCATCAGATCGACTCCCCGTTCGGACACGACGGGTTTCTGGTCGAGCACGAACAACTGAACCGAATCCTCAACCCTTTCATCCATCCAACCCATGAATAAGATCAAAATCGGCCTTTTCGGCTTCGGCGTAGTCGGACAAGGCATCTTCCAGGTACTCAGCAAATCCCGCAACGCCCATGCGGAAATCGTCAAGATCTGCGTGCGGTCGAACAAACCCCGCAGCATCGACGCGTCCTATTTCACGACCGATCCGGAAGTGATCCTCTCCAATCCGGAGATCGACCTGATCGTGGAGGTGATCGACGATGCGGCGGCCTCCTACAAAATCGTCAAGGCGGCCCTCCAGAAAGGCATCCCCGTCGTTTCGGGCAACAAGGCCATGCTCGCCCGCCACCTGCCGGAGCTGATCGACCTGCAAAAGAAACACAATGTGGCACTGCTGTACGACGCCTCGTCGTGCGGCTCGATCCCCGTGATCCGCAACCTCGAGGAGTACTACGACAACGACCTGCTGCTCGAAGTCAAAGGCATCCTGAACGGTTCGTCCAACTACATCCTTTCGCGGGTGTTCGACCACCAGGAGTCCTACGACGCGGCGCTGGCCCAGGCCCAGGCATTGGGATTCGCCGAGAGCGATCCTTCGTTCGACATCGAAGGCTACGACTCGCTCTTCAAATTAGTCATCATTACCGTTCACGCGCTCGGAGTGTATGTCCATCCCGACCGGATCTTCACCTACGGCATCTCGACTATCCACGACTCGGACATCCGGTACGCCCGCGAAAAAGGGGTCAAGATCAAACTGGTCGCCCAAGTGGTCAAGGTCAGCGACCGGAAGTTCACGATGTTCGTCATGCCCGAATTCGTCACCCCCGGCAAATACATCTACAGCGTCGATGACGAATACAACGGCGTGGTGATCCGGGGCGAATGCTACGACCGCCAGTTCATGTTCGGCAAGGGCGCCGGCAGCCTGCCTACCGCCTCGTCGATCCTGAGCGACATCATGGCCCGTCAGCACGACTACCGGTACGAATACAAGAAACAGCACTACCTCGACCGTCCGGAGTACACGACCGACGTGGAGCTGAAAGTTTATGTGCGATACACGGAAACCGACGTACTGAAAATCCTCCACTTCGACCGCATCACCGAGCAATATCGGGGCGAGGACGGCAATTACGTGATCGGCTACATCCGCCTTTCGGAGCTGCTCGCCAAGCGGGAAGTACTGCGGGGCAAGGACGTTTTCATGGCCGATTTCCAGAGCTTCTTCCAAGAGCTGGATCGTTAGAGCCAAAAGACAGGCCGCCATCGAACGAACGCCTCCCGAATTTCAGATTCGGGAGGCGTTCGTTTTTCAGAGCCACAAACTATTTACTCGAACGGGACCATCGCCTCCGCCGCATCGTAATCGGCATTGGTGAAGACATAAGTCCAACGCTCTTTAGGTTGACGACCGTTACCCCTCAAATCCTCGAATACATAATTATCATCGATCGAAGGGTCGTAATGTGCGTCGTAATTCGGAGGGTACGACCGACCGTCGTCCTGGTAATAACGGACACCATAAGTGAATCCAAGCCTCCCATCGTCGAAAATAATCGTCATTTTCCAAATGTAACTTGAAGGAACGGGGCAAACACCCATACCATTATCCATCGCAGTAAAACTTTCTCCAGGCAGTATCACTTCATTTTTGAACTCACACCCTAAATCGGATTCTACGAAAAGAGTGATCTTATGATCGCTGTCGTTGACCCACACAAAATAACTGATTGCATTGTAATCGGTATTGCAACCTGCCGGAGTCCCTGCGGTAAATATCGCCGACAACGCAAAAAATAAGAATTTCCTCATAAACCCATTTTTATATATAACCGTTACGTTGAAGCCAGCTACGCTCGTAAAAAAGAAATTCATTTATTTGATTTTCTGTAAAATATGACCCTGTATACTTACGAAGTGCACTTTCAAAATCATTCCAGGTTCTATAGGCTCCAAACAAATTCACCACGAATTGAGGCATCTTAATTTGATCGTAGCAGCGAGAAGGATAGCCAACACCCTGGTTGTAATCATCCACCAAATCGACAAACAAAGGAGTATAATAATTATTGGTTGTATTTTGATAATCCCATTCTTGCCTTGCTTGACCTGTTATATCCGAGTTTAGAGATGTTTTTTTCCAACCCTGATTTAAATAATATGCTTCTCCCATATGCCATCCGGCATAAGAAGCATAACTTTCGAGCAATATATTCCAAGTACCATCGTACGCACTGAATGTGCCGCCACGCAAATGAAATTGACAATAATGTCCCAATTCATGCAAAGTGGTTCCTATTAGTCTCGGATGATTATTCCTGTTACAATTGCCAACTTGTATAAAAGGCATTCTCCCCACAGAAGTCGGCCAATAATTAAATCGGCCTTGCCACCCACCAGGATCAACGGCTAATGCAACTATTGATATTCTGTTATTAACAAAAGTAGAAATTATAAAATCGTGTTCGCCATAATGATAAAAATTGACAGCACGATGAATTTCGTAGCGGGGATCCGGAGCCGAAGAAGAGTTAATATTAAAGTTCAAATCTTTACCACTTCTTAATTCTCCATAAATTCCCTTTATTTCCTCTATCCGTCCTCCTTCCTCAGAACCCTTGACAATCGTCCATTTTTCGTGCTGAAAAACAAAACTTACCGTTGCCTGATTGTCGATCAGCTTATTATTGATAGCATAATATCCCGTTTTGTCCGTATAAACCTCATCAATACTCGAGCCCAATGTAAACCGGATTTTCAGATTCTCCAACGGCACATAACGCTTTAAATGAGTATCGTAACATAGTACTTTTCCGCGCGGGAATCCACCTGGTAAATGTCTCTCTTCATCTAAAGCCAAAGCAATGGCTTCTTGCTCCAAAATTTGTATTGCCTCCGCACTCAATCCATTCTCACCAAGAGTAATATATTTAGGGAGGAAAACTTCATAAAGGATTTCAAAATCCATTTCAACAGGGAACGTTTTTTCGACAGGCCAAACGGCATATAATACAGGCAATATAATTGTCACAGGCTCCACTGGTCCATCCTTAATCATACCGCCCTCGTAAGTCACAGAATAACGCCTCTCCTCATCTTCCTCGCAAAACTGTGTCCGGAATTTCGAAAACACAAGACTCTGGGTCGCCTCATCAGGTAATGACGTATAATTGAAAGGCGTATACGCGATCTTGATCTGCTCGTCCAGTTCAAGGCTTCGTTGTTCCTCTTCCGTTTTTGGAAAAATTTTCAAGGCATAGTGGGTAGCTTTCAGTTTCAACTGCGTTTTGGCAGTTGCTGAGAATTCTTTTCGCACACTCCGCGCGCTTGCTGCAAACTCATCAGATGCCCTGACAATTTTCGATTCACCCGATACTATATTGTCGTACGCCTGCTGAAAGTTCTCAAGCCTGTACGGATCATTCTGCGGCCGGATCCAAGACTGTGTCTCTATGATACACCGCATCCGCCAACTCAATTTCGGTCGTAACAGTAGCTAACATTTGTTTCGGCGAAATTTCGTCCAACAAATCTTCTTCATAATTAGCACAACCATAAGTGCCGATTAACAAGATACCACCAATTAAAAATAGTAATAATTTTTTCATAAGCATAATATTTAGGATTAGATGGTCAAAACATAAATGCCGTTCATGTGTATTGCAATATATTATATAAAATTTGAAAATCAAAATTATCCGAAAATAATATTTACTCTCTTTTTTATACTTATTTGTTTGTGAACATACGGGTAATAACCTATCTTTGCGACGGAAATTTCGTTTAACATTCTATTATTCCGACATGCCTCTTACCAATAACGTAATGATTGTCAGACACAAGTTGCTGACCAATCTCATCAAATTGTGGAAAGACAACCAGCTCGTCGAGCGAATCGACCGCTTGCCGATCGAATTGAGTCCCCGTACCTCACGGGTTTTGGGTCGCTGCTGCGTACACAAGGAGCGCGCCGTGTGGAAATACAAATCTTTCCCGCTGATGGGTTTCGACATGTCCGACGAAACCGACGAACTCACCCCGCTGTCCGAATATGCCCGCAAAGCCCTGGAGCGCAAAGGGCAGCAGCAGAAAGACAATATTCTCTGCGTAATCGACGAAGCCTGCTCGTCGTGCGTGCAGACCAACTACGAGATCACCAACCTCTGCAAAGGTTGCGTGGCCCGGGCCTGTGCCACCAACTGCCCGAAAAACGCCATCGAATTCAATCGTGCCGGCAAAGCGGTCATCAACCACGATCTCTGCATCAGTTGCGGCATCTGCCACAGCAACTGCCCCTACCATGCCATCGTCTATATGCCCGTACCGTGCGAAGAGGCCTGCCCCGTAAAGGCGATTACCAAGGACGAACGCGGCGTGGAGCATATCGATGAGAGCAAATGCATCTACTGCGGCAAGTGCATCAACAGTTGTCCGTTCGGAGCGATCTTCGAAATTTCGCAGGTGTTCGACGTGCTGCAGCGTCTGCGCGAAGGAGAAAAGATGGTCGCCGTCGTCGCTCCGGCCATTCTCGGACAATACAACGCCCCCACGGAAAAAGTATATGGCGCGATTAAGGCCATCGGTTTCGAGGACGTGATCGAAGTAGCGCAGGGCGCCATGGAAACCATCCGCAATGAAGGTGCGGAACTCGAAGAGAAAATTGAGGAGGGACAGGCGTTCATGACCACCTCCTGCTGTCCTTCGTGGGTCGAACTGGCCAACAAGCATATCCCCGAGATGAAGCCCTTCATTTCGAGCACCGGATCGCCGATGTATTACGCCGCGCGGATCGCCAAGGAGAAACACCCCGACGCGCAAGTGGTCTTCATCGGCCCGTGCGTAGCCAAACGCAAGGAGGCACGCCGCGACGAATGCGTCGATTTCGTGATGACCTTCGAGGAGATCAACTCCATTTTCGACGGCCTGGGTATCGAAGTCGCAACCACCGATCCGTTCCCCATTCCGTTCGTTTCGACCCGGGCCGCCCACGGCTTCGCACAGGCCGGAGGCGTGATGGGCGCCGTACAGCTCTTCCTGGCGGACAACAACCGGCCGCAGGTCGAAGGCATCCAGGTCTCCAACCTGAACAAGAAAAACGTATCCCTGCTCCGCGCCTATGCCAAATCGGGCAAAGCCCCGGCCAAGTTCATCGAGGTCATGGCCTGCGAAGGCGGATGTATCACGGGTCCCAGCACCCACAACCTGCACGATGCCGGTAAACGGCAATTCGCGAAGGAACTGGCTAAACGCTAAATCCGACGGGGCTATGAAAGAGCTCGTCGATCAGTTGAAACGCAACCGCACCCTTTCCCCGGAAGAGTTGCGCCTTCTGCTGACCGATGCGTCCCCCGAAGAGAGAGAATACCTGCACAGGGCGGCCCGCGAGGTCGCCCGTGTGCATTTCGGAAACGGAGTTTTCGTTCGGGGGCTGATCGAAATCAGCAATTACTGCCGCAACGACTGCCGCTACTGCGGCATTCGACGCAGCAATCGTCTGGCAGAACGCTACCGTCTGACCCCGGAAACCGTACTGGCCTGCTGCGAAGAGGGCTACCGGCTGGGATTCCGGACATTCGTACTTCAGAGCGGAGAAGACCCGGCTCTGAACGACGAACTGCTGACCGGATTGATCCGGGAGATGCGTCGCCGCTGGCCCGACTGCGCCATCACCCTCTCGCTGGGGGAACGGACAGAAGCCTCCTACCGGGCGTTGTTCGAAGCGGGCGCGAACCGTTACCTGCTGCGGCATGAAACGATCACTCCCGATCACTATCGTTGGCTCCATCCCGTCCGGATGTCCCTCGATCACCGCATCGAATGCCTGCACACCCTCAAAAAGATCGGCTACCAGACCGGTACGGGCATCATGGTCGGCAGCCCGGGACAAACGGTGGACGATCTGGTCCGGGATCTGCTTTTCATCCGGGAGTTCGAACCCCAGATGATCGGTATCGGACCTTTCATCCCGCACCGCGACACCCCCTTCGGCCACGAACCGGCCGGAAGCGTCGAACGAACGCTCACCCTGCTGTCGATTCTGCGGCTGATGCGTCCCGCAGCACTGATCCCTTCGACCACCGCGCTCGCCACCCTCTCGGGCGACGGCCGGATGCGGGGTATTTTGGCCGGTGCCAACGTGGTGATGCCCAACCTTTCGCCGCCGGACGAACGGTCGAAATACAACCTCTACGACGGCAAGGCCGCCTTCGGTGCCGAAGCTGCCGAAGGATTGGCCGCTCTGGAGCGGGAGCTCAACGAAATCGGCCGCCACATCTCGTGGAGCCGGGGAGATTATCAAGAATAGCTTATAAAAACACAAAGATATGTACCAAGTCGCATCCTCCAAGGCGGAGGAGTTCATCCATGACGGAGAAATCGTCGAAACGCTGGCTTACGCCCGCGAAAATCGTGCGAACCGCCCCCTGATCGAGGCGATCCTGCAAAAAGCGGCCGAAGGCAAAGGGGTCACGCACCGCGAAGCGGCCGTGCTGCTCGAGTGCGAACTCGAAGACCTGAACCAACGCATGTTCACGCTGGCCAAACAGATCAAGGAGAAAATCTACGGCAACCGTATCGTAATGTTCGCGCCGCTCTATCTGTCGAACTACTGCATCAACGGCTGCGTATATTGCCCGTATCACCAGAAAAACAAAACCATTCCGCGCCGCAAACTCACCCAGGACGAAATCCGCCGCGAGGTGATTGCCCTGCAGGATATGGGTCACAAGCGTCTGGCACTCGAAGCCGGAGAGGACCCGCGCAACAATCCGATCGAGTACATTCTCGAATCGATCAAGACGATCTACTCCGTACATCACAAGAACGGGGCGATCCGCCGCGTGAACGTAAATATCGCGGCTACGACGGTCGAGAACTACCGCAAACTGCGCGATGCAGGCATCGGCACCTACATTCTCTTCCAGGAAACCTACAACAAAACCGCTTACGAAGCACTCCACCCCACCGGCCCGAAGAGCGACTACGCCTACCACACCGAAGCGATGGACCGCGCGATGGAAGGTGGTATCGACGACGTGGGCATCGGCGTACTGTTCGGTCTGAATACCTACCGGTACGACTTCACGGGACTGCTCATGCACGCCGAGCACCTCGAAGCCCGCTTCGGCGTCGGTCCCCACACCATCAGCGTACCCCGCATCTGCCCGGCCGACGACATCGACACCAAGGACTTCCCGGATGCCATTTCGGACGAAATATTCCGCAAGATCGTCGCCGTGATCCGCATCGCCGTCCCTTATACGGGCATGATTATCTCGACCCGCGAATCGCAGCGCTCGCGCGAGCAGGTGTTGGAAATCGGCATTTCGCAGATCAGCGGCGGCTCGCGCACCAGCGTCGGCGGTTACGCCGGCACGACGCATGCCGAACAGGATTCCGCACAATTCGACGTGAGCGATCACCGCACGCTGGACGAAGTGGTGCGTTGGCTGCTGGAACTGGGCTACGTGCCGAGCTTCTGCACGGCCTGCTACCGCGAAGGCCGCACGGGCGACCGCTTCATGTCGCTGGCCAAGACCGGAAAGATCGCCAACTGCTGTACGCCCAACGCCCTGATGACCCTCAAGGAGTATCTCGAAGACTACGCATCGCCCGAAACCCGAACCCTGGGTGAAAAGATGATTGCGAAAGAGGTTCCGATGCTCCTCAACGAGCGTGTGCGCCGCATCACAGAGAAGAACCTCGCAGCGATCGCCGAAGGTAAACGGGATTTCCGCTTCTAAAAGTTTCGCACGATGAACGAGCAGACTCCCCGCGCCGAACGGCTGCATATCGCTTTCTACGGGCGGTGCAACAGCGGCAAGTCGTCGCTGATCAACGCCCTCACGGGCCAACAGAGCGCTGTCGTTTCCGCGACGCCGGGCACGACGACCGACCCCGTACTCAAGACGATGGAGATACACGGGCTGGGACCTTGCGTACTGATCGACACGCCGGGTTTCGACGATGAAGGCGACCTCGGCATACTGCGTGTGCAGCAAAGCCGCAAGATGCTGGAGAAGACCGACCTGGCCGTCCTTCTCCTCTCCGAAGCCGTGCCGCAGAACGACGAAATAGAATGGTTCCGACTCTTGGAAGAAAGGCATATTCCGACGGTAGTGGTACGCAGCAAGGCCGACTTGGTTGCCGGTATGCCCGATGCGGAGGCCGAAGCACTCTTCGGGCAACGGCCGCTCCGGGTCAGCGCCTCGAACAGCACGGGACTCGACGCCCTGCGCGAAGCCCTGATCCGCAACCTGCCCGAAGACTACAACCAGCCCGAAATCACGGGCAGCCTCGCCTCGGCAGGCGACGTGGTGATGCTCGTCATGCCGCAGGACATCCAGGCCCCCAAGGGACGCCTCATCCTCCCGCAAGTCCAGACGATCCGCGAGCTGCTCGATAAGAAGTGCCGCGTGGTCTGCTGTACCACCGACCAGATCGAAGGCACGCTCTCGTCGCTGGCCGCACCGCCGAAACTGATTATCACCGACTCGCAGGTTTTCTCGACTGTCTATGCGCAGAAGCCCGCCGCAAGCTTGCTGACTTCGTTCTCGGTGCTCTTCGCCCGTTACAAGGGCGACATCGACTACTTCGTGGAGAGCGCGGCAGCCATCGGACAGCTCCGTGAAGACTCCCGCGTGCTGATCGCCGAAGCCTGTACGCACGCTCCGGTGGGCGAAGACATCGGCCGGGTCAAAATTCCGGCCATGCTCCGCAAACGGATCGGACCCGCACTGCGGGTCAATGTGGTTGCCGGCACGGACTTTCCCGCCGACCTCACGCCCTACGACCTGGTGATCCACTGCGGCGCCTGTATGTTCAACCGGCGCCACGTATTGAGCCGCGTCGCCCAAGCCCGCGCCCAGCGCGTCCCGATGACCAACTACGGCGTGGCGATCGCTTACCTGCAAGGGATTCTCGACAAGATCGAATATTAAGCGGAAAACACCAATACAAAAGCGAGCCGTACAGTGAACTGTACGGCTCGCTCGTTATCGAAAACCGAAACTACTTCGGCAAATACTATTTCGCCTCCGACGGGAAATACTTCATATACTGTACGCGCTGGAACATGGCCGAAGTGTCGTTCTTGAAATTCAGACGCCCCCGGAACTCATCGAGCGAACCGAAACCCTGCCGCTCGGCCCAACGGTCGATGTACTCGTTCATTTCGGCAATGACTTCGAATCCCTTCTGGTGGATCGCCGTGCAGACCTGCACTGCCTCGGCTCCGCACAAAAGCGCTTTGACCGCAGCCTCGCCATCGTGCACGCCCGTCGAAACAGAAAGGTCCAACTGCGGCAACACGGCCGAGCAGATCGCCACCATACGCAGGACGTTGCGCAATTCCGTCGGCTCGCTGTAAGGCGAACTCTCCACGAAAGTCATCCGCTCGACATCCACGTCCGGCTCGAAGAAGCGGTTGAAGAAGACCACACCCCGGGCCCCGTAACCGAGCAAAGCGCTCGACAAGGCGAAGACATTGGTCAGGCGCATGGGCAGCTTCACCGAAACGGGAATCTTCACCGCACCGGCCACCCGGCCGACGATCTCCGCATAGTTCAACTCCAGTTCGCGGGCCTGGGCGTGAATGTCCGTAGGTTGGATGAAAATATTAAGCTCCAGCGCGGAAGCTCCGGCATCGGCCATCGCTGTAGCGTATTCGATCCAATCGCCTTTATCGGCCACGCAATTGATGCTGGCGATTACCGGAAGATCCGTCTTCGACCGAGCCTCCTGTACCAACCGGAGAAATCCGGCCTTGTAATCCTCGCCCAGATAGCGCTGCAAATAAACCTCCGCATCGCCGTAAGCCGAATCGGATACGGCGTCCAGCGCCGCCGCATGATGCAGGATCTGCTCCTCGAATATGGATTTGAGCACTACGGCACCGGCACCGCTCGCAGCGCACTGCTCGACGCTCTTGACATTAGAGGTATAGGGAGAACTGCTGACAATGATCGGACTCGGAAGATCCAGCCCCAGGTATTTTGCTCGCATCGTTTCTATGGATTTTTATGGTTTATTTTTCGAAAAATACGTAAAATTATGATTTTGTGCAAAAAGTTACCCAATCAATTTGAAATAGCGACTCTATCGGGGTAATCCATACAGGCGGTAGTTTCTTCTCAAAATACTAACAGACAGGGCTTCCCGGAATCCCAACGTTCGAACACCTGCTTTTCGCCCTACGCAGCGCGTAACATCAATGCGAATTTACCGTTTGAATACTTCAAGCCTGTAAAACAACGACTTCAACTGTTGCACTCATGGCTCGCACGGCCAGCCTACACTTGCATAAAACCGCAATGAAAAAACAAAAAGGAGTCGCACACACTGTGCAACTCCCTGACTTTCAAGTGGACCCAGAGGGGCATGATCCCACGACCTTCGGATTATGAGTCCGCTGCTCTAACCGACTGAGCTATGGGTCCTTTTGCATTCGGGAAAATCCGAATACGGACACAAAAATAGACATTTCGACCGGATTCACAAAATAAAAGCCCATTTTTTCATCGCCGCATACCCTCCTGCAACCGAAGCGATTGCCGGCTCTTTCCCCTTCCGTACAACAGAAATAAGAAGGCATCCCGGAACTTTCGGCATTGGCAATCGCCTCTGTACGGAAGATTTTTCTTCGGAAAATTAGCTAACTGGAAAAAATTTACTACCTTTGCTCCGCTTAAGCATCTAATTACAAACAAAACAAACGAAATGAAAAAAGGTATTCATCCCGAAAATTATCGTTTAGTGGCATTCAAAGACATGTCGAATGACCACGTGTTTTTGTGCAGGTCCGCCGTTTCGACAAAAGAAACCATCGAAGTGAACGGCGAAACCTATCCCGTGTATAAGATGGAAATTTCCAACACCTCTCACCCGTTCTACACCGGTAAGATGAAGTTGGTGGATACCGCTGGTCGCGTCGATAAGTTTATGAGCCGTTACGCAAAACGCTACGATAAGAAAGCCGCCAAATAGTTCGAAGGACCGTTTGACGCTTCAAAATAAAAAAGGATTCGCCTGGGGCGAATCCTTTTTTATTCTCCTTCGGCACCCGATTCTCACCGGTCCGCATTCGCCGGATGCCGCACACTCCGACCGTCGTCAAAAAGCGCAGGGGACATCCGCTTTATCCGGCCCGAAGCTGCCGACCGGAATCGGCAGCATACGCAAGATGGTACACGACCAATCATCCGGTCCGGCCCGAAACAGGACAAAAGAACTTTTACGGAAAAAATTTGGGGGTTTGCGGCACAAACATTACTTTTGTAATCTACTAAAATTACTGTTTTTATGGAATTCGAAGGTGTCGTATATAAAATCCTGCCCCTGACACAAGGTACGTCCGCCCGGGGAGAATGGCAGCGTCAGGACGTGGTTTTCGAGCTGCCCTCGGAATTTTCACGCAAAATCTGCGTCACGTTCTTCAACAAGCCGAGCGACGTGGCCAAACTCCGCGAAGGGGCTACCTATACGGTTTCGGTAAACGTCGAATCCCGCGAATATAACGGCCGCTGGTATACCGATGTGCGGGCATGGCGCCTGCAACCCAAAGAAACCGCTCAAAACGCCGGGATCCCGCCGATGCCCGACGCAGCCCCGCTCGAAGAGCCATCGTACAGTACTCCCGCAGCAGAAGTAGACGACCTGCCCTTTTAATTTTTCACGCACGAAGGCAGAAGCCATCCGCTCTCTAAAACAACAAAATAGCCGACCCTACAAAGGTCGGCTATTTTTCGGTCCCCGGGAGGCGACTACTTCTTCACCGGAAGAGCAGAGTTCGCTGCCTGAGTCGTCGCAGCCGCAGCTTCATCCGTTGTTGCCGGGGTCGTTTCCTCGACGAAAGGAATCACATCCTCCAACTCTACCTCGAATTTAAGAGCCGAATTAGGCAAGATATACTTACCGCGCGCCTGCCGACCATAAGCCAGTTCCGCAGGAATCCAAAGCGTTATCTTGCCGCCTTTGCCGATCAGCTTCAAACCTTCGGTCCAGCCGGGAATCACCTGTCCCAATTCGAACTCGACAGCTTCGTCCTTGTCATAACCTTCCGGATCTATCTGCTTGAGGTACTCCTTCATCTCTTCGGGCTTGTTCTCGAAATAGGAGCTGTCGAAAACCTGTCCCTTATAATTGGTTCCCGTGTAATGAACTTTCACCCGGTCGCGGGAGTCCGTCGGCATCAGGGTTTCATCGCCCTTCTTTTCGATCTTGTAAAGCAATCCCGATTCGGTTTTCTGAACGCCGGATTTCTTCTCGATCGAAGCGATCCACTCTTCATTGGCTTTCTTATTTTCGGCCGGACGAACTACCATAAACCAATTTTGCAAGAATTTGACAGCTTCCTGCTCGGTCATACGGGCTTCTTCACGGTTGCCGGTAATGTCTTTCAAGCCCTGACCAAACCAAACCAACTGAATCGGAAGGTCTTCTCCCAGCATATTGTTACCCAGATCGATACCGAAAGCATACGAAATGAACCGACGCTCCTCCTCGCTCTCGAACATCGCGGGATCGGCCAACGACTCTTCGGGTGTCTTCAGCGAATCGGGAGTCATCGCGTTCTTCTTGGCAATAGCCTGAGCGCGTTCCGGACGCGTAACCATAAAGAACGTGCGCAATGTATCGAGTGCCTCTGGATGCGTCATTTTTGCCGTTCCGAGGGCACCTTCGGTCACACCTTCGGTCATCGCGTCGAAATCGAAGGGAATATCCGACATCATCCGGTTGAGTCCCGCTCCGACGTTATTACCCAAAGCGTACGACAAAGAGTCGAACTGCGACTTGCTGCCCATCGTGATCGAACCGTTGCTGCGGCTGCACGAGGCGAAAATTACGGCACCGGCCAACAGTGCCATGAAACACAATGTTCTTTTCATCTTGTTGATATAATTATGTATTAAATTGTTATTTCCGTTTCGATAACTGCACAAATATATAAAGAACTCGCAAAAAAACGGCAAAATTTGGATAAATAAAGTAAGTGTTTGGTATT
>OHJT01000037.1_pt1 | contig 112052 bp, 135 predicted proteins | sample 1568651 | NCBI WGS metagenome assembly OHJT01 (sample SAMEA3879608, study PRJEB24766) | human gut metagenome | biome: human-associated habitat; feature: feces | place: USA | collected 1985/1987 | reverse complement strand
TGTGCCCTGCAACGGCCGGTTCCCCACGCTGATCGCGATCCTGACGATGTTTTTTGTGGGCGCCTCCGGCGGATTCGGCGCTTCGCTGGCTTCGGCGGCGCTGCTGAACAAAGCACCCTCCTTCGCGGTACGGTTGGCATTGACAGCAGGGCTTTTTATGGAGCTGGCACACATCATCGTGCAGGCACAAGGGCTGTGCGCGGCAGAGTTTTCCTCCATGGCGCTGCTGGGCTTTCTGCCGCTGCTGCTCTGGGCGGGGTGGGGTATCCGCCCCGCAAGCTGGAACGCCTCGGCGCGGGTGCTGTGGTGGTTTGCTGCCGTGGGCGGCGTTATCTGCCTGCTTGGGCTTGCAGGACAGCTGCACTGGTACCGGCTGTTCACCCCGGCACAGCCGACTGGAACAAACTGGAGCGTACCGGTCTATGCAGAATACTTTGCCGGAGCCCTTCTGTGCAGCGCGCAGTCGGTGCGGCGCACGGTCTGGCTGCCGGTATGGGGCTTTGCGGTGCAGGCGGCGGCCTTGCTGGGCGGCGCTTTGCTGTTTGGAAGCGGCGCATACCCCCGGTTGGAGCTGCTGCGGGCGTGGAGCGGCGGCAGCTTTTCCCGCATGGATGCGCTGCTTTTGCTGCTGTGGCTGCTGTGCGCTGTCTACCGGGCGGCCATGCTGTGTGCCGCCATCCGCTTGCTCTGGCAGCAGCCGGAAGCTGAGGTGCAGCCATGAGAAATGCAAAATCTTACAAGCCGCTGCTGTTTTTACTGCTGACAGGGTGGTGCCTTTTGTTCCTGCGGTGCGAGAGCACCGAGAAAAGCATGGTGCGGGCGGTGTATCTGGCACAGACCGAACAGGGGTATCAGGCAGGGCTGCTTTATCAGGCACCGCAGGCCGCCGCCGATGCTGCCGATGCCACTGCTGCATTGCAGTTTGTGCAGGCAGAGGGCCAAACGATGGAGCGGGCACTGGATGCGGCAGAGCAGGCACTGCCCCAAACTGCAAGCTACCGCCTGTGTGATTACCTGCTGCTGTCAAAAGCGGAAGAGTCCTTATTAACAGAGTACGAGCAGCTGGTGCTGCGGCGCGGCTGCGGACGCACGGCGGCAAGGCTGCTTTGCACCGAAGGGGAGATAGACCGCCTTGCCGCACAGGCCGCTTTACCGGACGCCCTGATGGCACAGCTAAAGGCCGCAGCGCCCACCGCGCCCCGGCTGTATGAGCACACAGAGCAGGGGCTTCTGCCCATTCTCCGGTGGAACGCGGAAGAGGTGTCTTTGCAGGAGGGCGGTGTTCTGCACACTGTGGTGGGTAATACGCTTTTGTCCCCGGAGCAGGCCGAGGTGTACCGTCTGCTTACCGAACAAGGCGGCACCCGGCAACTCTGGCTGGAAGGGGAGCGCATCGGCATCCGGCGCTGCACCGTTTCGGTCACCCTGCAAAAGGCGCAGGTGCTTGTGCGGCTGGATTGTCAGCGTGCCGCTCACAGCCCGCTGCCCACGCAGGCGCAGCAGCAACAACTCGCGGCACAGTGCACCGCGCTTTTGCAAAGCTGCTGGCAGCAGGGCGTGGATGCGCTGCACCTGCAAGCCCGGGCAACGCTGCGGGATGGCAGCAGCGCAAGCTTTGACCCAATAAAAAACGCCTGCCCGCAATTGCGGACAGACGTGCATTTCATGTTGTATTAAGAGGCAGTGGGGAAGGTAACGGTGATGGTGGTTCCAACGTCTATCTGACTTTCCAGCTTGATGCGGGCATTGTGGATGCGGGCAATGTGCTTGACGATGGCAAGCCCAAGTCCGGTGCCGCCGGTGGCCTTGCTGCGGCTCTTATCCACCCGGTAGAAGCGCTCGAACACGCTGGACTGCGCTTCCCGCGGGATGCCGATGCCGTTATCTGTTACGGTCAGGGAGCAGTGTCCGTCCCGGCTGCAAGCGGTAATGATCTGCACCTTGCCGCCCGGACGGTTGTAGCGGATGGCGTTGTCGCACAGGTTCTGGCACAGCTCATCCAGCAACGCGCGGCTGCCCAGCACCGGGGCACTCTCGCCCAGATAGGTCAGGGAGATATAAGCGCGGCGTGCATTCAGTTTCTGGCGCTCCACGCATTCCTTGACCACATCCAAAAGGTCTACCGTTTCCATCACCGGGGCGTCCCCGGTCTCGCTTACGGTATCCAGTTTGGAAAGCTGCAAAATGTCGTTGACCAGCTGGATCATGCGGGTGGCTTCGCTGTGGATCTTGCGGCCGAAATCCGGCACATCCTCCGGCTTTGCAATGCCGGTCTCGATCAGCTCTGCATAGCCGGAAATACTGGTCAGCGGGGTCTTGAGCTCGTGGCTGACATTGGCAGTAAACTCCTGCCGCATTTTCTCGTTGTTTTCCCGCAGGATGCGGTCAGAATGGATGCTCTCCGCAAAGGGGATCAGCTCCCGGTAGGGCACGTTTTCCTGAATATGATCCAGATCTTCGGTCATGTTCAGCACCGGCTGTACCAATGCCTTGGTCAGCAGAGCAGCCAGCACCGCAGCGGCCAGCATCAGCGCTACACAGCTCAGTACAATGGCCGGGATAGTGGAGTCGTAGATAGACCATACGGTCTCGGCGTCCTGCGCCACGCGCAGCACATCCCCGCTGGAAAGCCGGAGCGCGTAGTAATAGGTCTCGTAGCCCATGGTCTGGGAATCGCGGATGTTCCGTCCCTCGCCGTTTGCAATGGCATCGCGGATCTCCGGGCGGGTCAGATGATTTTCCATAGGCTGGTCGGTGGCAGATTCAAACAGTACGCTGCCGTCCTGACTGATCAGCGTCACGCGCAGATCATCGGTCACAAAGGCACTCAGCTGCGCGGGGTCTCCGGTCTGCTCGTACCCGGCGCACACAAGGTCGCTCTCGCGCTCCAGCCCCGACCACGCCTGCGCCGTAAAGGCTTTATGGAATACAAAAATGCACAGCGCTGCGGTGAATATAAGCCCCAGAAAGCCCATCAGGAACAACCGGTAGCTGATCTTTTCTTCCATGCTGCGCAGCTTCATTCTTCTTCGGCCTCCTCATCGGTCAGCTTGTAGCCCACCTTGCGCACGGTGCAGATGTAACGCCCCGCGTCGCCCAGCTTTTTGCGCAGGGTGCGGATGTGCATATCCACGGTACGGCTCTCCACCGAGATATCGGTGCCCCACACCACCTGCAAAATGGTCTCGCGGGTCACCACCAGACAGGTATTTTCCAGCAGCAGCCGCAGCAGGCAGTATTCCTTGTAGGTCAGCTCCACAGGGGTGCTGTTCACCGTGACGCTGTGGCGGGCGTTGTCCAGCTGAATTTCATGGAAAACCAGTACGTCCGGTCTTACCTCCGGGGCGGAGCGCCGCAACGCCACACGCACCCGGCTGAGAAATTCCATAATGCCAAAGGGCTTTGCAATGTAATCATCTGCGCCGCAGTCCAGCCCGCGCACGGTGTCCAGCTCGCTGGATTTTGCAGTGACCATAATGATGGGCAGTTTGCGCAGGGAAGGGGTATTGCGCAGCTTTTTCAGGATGGAAAAGCCATCCTCGCCGGGCAGCATCACGTCTAAGATCACAAGTTCCGGCTCGGCGGCACGCATAGCCTGCCAGAAGGGCTCGGCGCTTTCAAAGCCCTGCACCTCGTAGCCGTTGGATTGCAGGGCATATTGCTCCAGCTCCCGAATAGAAGCATCGTCCTCTACGATATAGATCATAACTCAATTCTCCTCAGCAGTCTGTCCGTCCGGGAACAGATACCGCTCACGGTAGCGGCCCAGACGGCGGTGGAATTCTTCACTTTCCTTGGTGTCGTTGCCGTGGCGCAGGTCGTTCAGGTAGGCGTGGGTGTCAAAGCTGTCCTGCGCCACCTCAATCTGCGCAACTGCCACGTTGCTGCAATGGTCGCACACACGCTCGTAGTTGGTCAGCAGATCGTCCAGCACAAAGCCGTACTCAATAGAGCAGCTGCCGGCCTGCAGGCGGGCAACGTGCCGCGCCTTAATGGCACGCACCAGCTCGTTGACCACGGCCTCCAGCGGCTCAACCTTGGAAGCAAGGTGCAGATCGCTCTTGCGGAAGGCATCGGTGGTGCGGCTCAGGGTATCCTGCACCGCATCCTCCAGCACCTGCAGCTCCTCCTGTGCATCCTTGGAAAAGTGGATGTCCTTCTGGTGCATCTCCTCGGCAGATTCCAGAAGGTTGACGGAATGGTCGCTGATGCGCTCAAAATCGCTGATGGTGTGCAGCAGGGTGTTCACGCTCTGGCTGTCGATATGGTTCAGTTCCCGGCCGGACAGTTTGACCAGATAAGTGCCCAGTGCGTCCTCGTACCGATCCACCCGGCACTCCTCGTCCCGCACCTTCTGGGCAAGTTCGTCATTCCACTCGTGGGTCAGGCTCATGGCCTGCACCACGCCCACCCGGGCAAGCTCGGCCATTTCGGCAGTAGCGGCGCGGGCACGCTCCACAGCCACAGCAGGGGTGTTCAGCAGACGGTCATCCAGCAGAGCAAACTCCTCTTTTTCCGGGGAATCGGGAATGGTCAGGATAGCCAGCTTTTCCAGCCCAGTGGCAAAGGGCAGCAGAATGACAGTGGCCAGAATGTTGAATACCGAGTGCACGATTGCGATGCCCCAAGCCTCGATGGTGGTATTCACAAAGGCAAAGTGGCAGACGGCGTTGAGCCCATAGAATCCGAACAGGAAAATGCTTACACCGATGATGTTGAAGTACAGGTGCACCATAGCGGCGCGGCGGGCGTTTTTGTTGGCACCCACCGAGGACAGCAGTGCGGTCACACAGGTACCGATGTTCTGACCCATGATGATGGGGATGGCACTGCCGTAGGTGATGACGCCGGTGGCGCTCAGCGCCTGCAGGATGCCCACGCTGGCGCTGGAGCTCTGGATGATGCCGGTGACCAGTGCGCCCACCAGAACGCCCAGCAGGGGGTTGGAGAAGCGGGTGAACAGGCTGGTGAACCATGCCTCATTCTGCAGCGGCAGCACCGCGTTGGACATGGTGGTCATGCCGGTCATCAGCACGGCAAAGCCGATAAGGATAGTGCCCACGCCTTTTTTCTTCTCACTCTTACACATATACAGCAAAATGCCGATAAATGCAAGCACCGGGCTGAAAGAAGTAGGTTTGAGCAGCTGGATGAACAGGCTGTCGCCCTGCAAACCGGAAAGGCTCAAGATCCAGCTGGTCACGGTGGTGCCCACGTTGCTGCCCATGATCACGCCAATGGCCTGATGCAGCTCCATGATGCCGCTGTTGACAAAGCCCACCACCATAACGGTGGTAGCGCTGGAGCTCTGGATGACGGCGGTCACGCACAGACCCAAAAAAAAGCCCTTGAGGGGGTTATCGGTCAGTTTGCTGAGAATTTTTTGCAGCTGGCCACCGGCCTGCTTTTCCAGTGCCTTGCCCATGATGTCCATACCGAACAAAAACAGAGCCAGACCTCCCAGCAGCGAAAAGACATTAAAAATGGTCATAAGTGTTTTCCTCACTTTATCTTGACGTGTTTTTCTCCTGTGCTTTAAGTATAGAAAAATAATGTAAAATTTGAAATCGACGAAATGTAAAACCCATGTAAAGTAAGAAAAATGTAAAAATCCTGTGCACGGGCAGCGATGCAGCGTCGGTTTCCCGCCGTGGGTGCAAAAACAGCGCCCCGGGCGTTGTATTTGACGCCAAATTTTATTATAATAAGAATAAGAGTGCCCGCAGCACGGCGCGGCAATAGGATACAGGAGGAACCAGGATGGGTACGTTCAATGTTTCGCTTAAAACGCTGACCGACCGCGTCAGCATGGAAGTAGTATACACCCCCCGGGAGCTGGATGAGATCAGTGTGGAGATCGCTGAGGTCAACCGCCCGGGTCTGTTTCTGGCGGGCTACTATGATTACTTCGATAAGCTCCGCCTGCAGATCATGGGTCTGGCAGAGATGAACTTTCTGTCCGGTCTGACGGCAGAAAAGCGCTACGAAGCGCTGGAGCAGCTGTTCCGGCAGCAGCCCCCGGCGGTCATCGTCTGCCGCAGCGAGGAGCTGGCGCCCTTCCCGGAGATGCAGGAACTGGCGCAGAAGCACGCGGTCGCCCTGCTGCGCTCCAACGAGACGACCTGCACCCTGATGGGCAGCCTGATCAGCGTGCTGAATCTGGAGCTTGCGCCCCGCATCACCCGGCACGGCGTGCTGGTGGAGGTGTACGGCGAGGGCATCCTGATCCTTGGCGACAGCGGCATCGGCAAAAGCGAGCTGGCCATTGAGCTGGTCAAGCGCGGCCACCGTCTGGTGGCAGATGACGCCGTGGAGCTGCGCAAGGTGTCCAACCGTCAGATCATGGGCACTGCACCGGAAAACATCCGCCACTTCATCGAGCTGCGCGGCATCGGCATCGTCAACGTGGCTCGTGTGTACGGCGTGGGTGCTGTCAAGCTGAGCGAAAGCTTGGATCTGGTGGTACAGCTGGAAGCGTGGGACCCCACCAAGAACTACCAGCGCACCGGTCTGGAAAGCGAATACTACGACATTCTGGGCGTGAGCATTCCCAGCACCAGCATCCCGGTCTCTCCCGGCCGCAATCTGGCTGTTGTGCTGGAGACCGCAGCCATCAATAACCGCCAGAAGAAGATGGGCTATAACGCAGCCAAGGAGCTGCTGATCCGGCTGGGACTGGATGACAAAATGGACTGAAACTCTCTATAAAAAGGAGCCTGACCCTATGGAACAACTCAAGCAGCTGCTGACCGCAGCAGGCATTGCTTATAAAGAAAATGAGCCGCTGGCGGCGCATTGTACCTTTAAAATCGGCGGCCCGGCGCGGCTGTTCGTGCAGCCGACAGACCGGGCGCAGCTTTGCCGCGCCGTTGCCTTGTGCAAGGCGCAGGGCGTCCGGTATTATCTGCTGGGCAATGGCAGTAATATCCTGTTTGCCGATGAAGGCTACAACGGCGCAGTGCTGGATGTTTCCTCCATACAGGACGTTGTGGAGGTGCACGGCACACAGCTCACCGCCGGGGCGGGCGTGCGGCTTTCGGCACTGTGCAAAACGGCGCTGGAACACGGCCTGACCGGGCTGGAATTTGCTTATGGCATCCCCGGCACGGTGGGCGGCGCAGTCTACATGAACGCCGGTGCCTACGGCGGTGAGATGAAGGACGTGCTGACTACGGTGCAGTACCTTACCGCCGAAGGCGAAGTGAAAGAGACCGCGGCGGCAGAGCTTGATCTGCGCTACCGCCACAGCATTTTTGAAGAAAACGGCGGCTGTATCCTTTCAGCGCAGTTTGCCCTGACTCCGGGCGAGCCGGAAGCCATCCGCGCTAAAATGGACGAGCTTATGGCAAAACGGCTGGACAAGCAGCCGCTGGATAAGCCCAGCGCCGGCAGCACTTTCAAGCGCCCGGTGGGTGCTTTTGCTGCTGCCCTCATCGACCAGTGCGGTCTGCGGGACTACCGGCACGGCGGTGCCGCCGTCAGCGAGAAGCACTGCGGCTTTGTGGTGAACCTTGGCGGCGCGACCTGCGCTGATGTGCTGGCATTGTGCGAGGAAGTACGCACCATCGTAAAAGAAAAGACCGGCTATGATTTGGAAAAAGAGATCCGCGTAGTGCGCTGAGCTGCGGGAATAGAGGGAGTGGGGAACACAGATGGAGCTGTTGATCGTCAGCGGACTTTCCGGCGCGGGAAAGTCAGTGGCTATGAATGCGCTGGAGGATATCGGATTTTTCTGCATTGATAACGTCCCGGCGGGGCTGCTGCCCAGCATTACGGCGTTTTCCAAGGCGGGCGACAACCAGTTAGAGCGGGTGGCGCTTTCCATGGATGTGCGCGGCTGCCGCAGCAGGGAACAGATCGAGACTGCCCTGCAGCAGCTGGATGACCAGAAAACACCCTATAAGATCCTGTTTCTGGATGCACCGGACGATGTGCTGATGCGCCGTTACAGCGAGACCCGCCGCCGCCACCCCATCAGCATTGCAGAGGGCATCTCCACCCGGGATGCCTTTTTGAAGGAGCGGCAGATCCTGCAGCCCTTAAAGGAACGTGCAAACTATACCATCAATACCGGCCTGCTCTCCACCTCCCAGAATAAAGAGCGTATCTGCGATCTGTTCATGAAAAACGGCTGGGCAAAAAATGCCATGCGGCTCACCATCATGTCCTTCGGGTTCAAGTTTGGTCTGCCGCCGGAAGCCGACCTTGTGCTGGATGTGCGCTGCCTGCCCAACCCCTTCTATGTACCGGAACTGAAGCACAAGACCGGGCTGGATCAGGAGGTGGTGGATTTTGTCATGAGCCACCCCGAAGCACAGGAGCTGCTGCGCCGGTACGAGAACTTTTTGCAGTACGCCCTGCCACTCTATGTCAAGGAAGGCAAAAGCCAGCTGACCATTGCGGTGGGCTGCACGGGCGGCAAGCACCGCTCCATCACATTCGCACGCAAGCTTGCGGAATACTGCACCGCTCTAGGGTATGAGCCTGGGGTGCAGCACCGGGATGCCGTGCGCTGAAAACAGAGGAACTACTATGAGTTTTGCATCCAGTGCGCGGGAGGAGATCGCGCAGCGCAGCCCCACCAAGGAATGCTGTGTGCGTGCAGCTGCCTATGGCATTGCCTGCTTTGCCAAATACTTTGATGCCCGCGGCCTTGTGCTGCAAACCGAGCAGCCCCATACCGTGCAGCTGGCACAGCAGCTGTTTGCCCGCTGCGGCATCCGGGGCGAGATATTGGAAAAGCCCCGCGCCAGCGGTGTGCTGTACGAGTTCAATATCCGCGATGCGGAGCAGGTCACCCGCCTGCACGAGCTGTTCGGCACCACCGGCAGGGAGACCAGTTTGCAGATCGACCCCGGGCTTATCCGCTGCCAGACCTGCGTCAGCGCCTATATCGCCATGGCTTTTCTGTGCAGCGGCACGGTCACCGACCCGCAAAAGGAATATAATCTGGAATTTCTTACCTCCCGGACGAACCTCGCCCGGGATTTTGAAGCGCTGCTCGCCGAGCACGAGTTTGCGCCCCACCGCACCCGCCGCAACGGCGTGAACCTGATCTACGTTAAGACCGGTGCCAACGTGGAGCGCTTGCTCCGCTTTATGGGCGCTGCGGATGCAGCAACACAGATCAGCGTACTCAAGGCGTTCAAGCAGGTGCGCAACCAGACCAACCGGCAGACCAACTGCGATACCGCAAACCTTGGCAAAACGGCGCGGGCAAACGCCCAGACCTTGAAAGCCATCCGCTATTTGCAGGAGCAGCACGCGCTGGAAACTTTGCCGGAAGTATTGCAGCAGGCAGCGGAAAAGCGTCTGCAATACCCGGATCTCTCGCTTACCGCGCTGTGCGGCTGCTTTGACCCGGCGGTGAGCAAATCCGGCTTATCACACCGGATGAAAAAACTGGAGGCACTGGCGGAAAATCTGCGTCAGCGCCAGCAGGAGGGACAGGAGGCAGTACAATGAGTGAACCCACCGCAAATACCCGTCCCTTTGCCCACCTGCATATCCATACGGAATACAGCCTGCTGGACGGTGCTTGCCGTATCGACCAGCTGATGGAGCGGGTGAAGGAATGCGGACAGACCGCTATTGCCTGCACCGACCACGGCGTGATGTACGGTTGTGTGCAGTTTTATAAAGCAGCTAAAAAGGCGGGCATCAAGCCCATCATCGGGTGTGAAGTCTATGTTGCCACCCGCACCCGCTTTGATAAGGTAAATAAGATAGACGGCAATAACCACCTGATCTTATTGTGCAAAAACGAGACCGGCTATAAGAACCTTATAAAAATGGTCTCTGCCGGTTTTGTGGAGGGCTTTTACTCCAAACCCCGCGTGGATAAGCAGCTTTTGGAGCAATACCACGAGGGGCTTATCTGCCTTTCGGCCTGTCTGGCGGGCGAGATCCCGCAAGCCATTCTGGCAGGGGACTACGAGCGCGCAAAGGCGACGGCACTGTGGTACCGGGATCTGTTCGGTGCAGAGAATTACTACATCGAATTGCAGGATCACGGCTTGAAGGAGGATACCACCGTTCTGCCGCAGCTTATCAAGCTTTCCCGGGAGACGGGCATCCCCATGGCAGCCACCAACGACGCCCATTATCTGCGCAAAGAGGACGCCAAGATGCAAAGCATCCTGCTGTGCATCCAGACCGGTAAGACCATTCAGGATGCCGACCGCATGGAGTTCCAGACTGATGAATTCTACGTCAAGACCACAGACGAGATGTACGAACTGTTCTCCATGGTGCCGGAAGCCTGCGCCAACACGGCAAAGATCGCCGAGCAGTGCAATTTTGACTTTGAGTTCGGTCACACCAAGATCCCTTACTACAAAGCCCCGGACGGCATGGACAATCAGGCCTACTTTGAAAAACTCTGCTGGGACGGCTTGGAGCGCCGCTACGGCCCGGATGTGCCGCAGGCCAACATCGACCGCCTGAAATACGAGATCGGTGTGGTCAAGACCATGGGGTATACCAACTACTACCTCATCGTGTGGGACTATATCAATTTTGCAAAAAGTCAGGGCATCCCGGTAGGGCCGGGACGTGGTTCCGGCGCGGGCAGTATTGCTGCCTACTGTGTGGGCATCACGGATATCGACCCCATCCGCTATAACCTGATTTTCGAGCGCTTTTTGAACCCCGAGCGCGTCAGTATGCCGGATTTTGACGTGGACTTCTGTTACGAGCGCCGACAGGAGGTCATCGACTACGTCAACCGCAAATACGGTGCGGACCATGTGGCGCAGATCGTTACCTTTGGTACTATGGCCGCACGCAACGCCATCCGAGACGTGGGACGGGTGATGGGTATCCCGTACCAGCAGGTGGATGTGGTAGCAAAGCTTGTGCCCATGGAACTGAAGATGACCCTGAAACGGGCGTTGGAAGTTTCCAGCGAGCTGAAAAAGCTTTATGACACTGACCCGCAGGTGACCGAGCTCATCGATACGGCTTTAAAGGTAGAGGGAATGCCCCGGCACGCCTCCACCCACGCGGCGGGCGTGGTCATCACGCCGGAGCCGACCGATTATTATCTACCGCTTGCCACCAACGACGGCCTGCCGGTGACCCAGTTCAACATGACCGAGATCGAGGAACTGGGTCTTTTGAAGATGGACTTTCTGGGTCTGCGCACCCTGACCGTCATCCGGGACGCAGAGGTTGCGGTGCAAAAGCAGCACCCGGAGTTCTCCATCCGAAAGCTGGATTATGATGACCCGGACACCTATAAAATGCTGGGTCAGGGCGATACCGAGGGCGTGTTCCAGCTGGAATCCTCCGGCATGAAGCAGGTGCTTGTGGGTTTGCAGCCCCAGAACCTTGAAGATGTCATCGCTCTGATCAGTCTGTACCGCCCGGGCCCCATGGACTCCATTCCCACCTATCTGCGCAACCGGCACGAGCCGGACAAAATCAGCTACAAGACCCCGCAGCTGGCGCACATTCTGGATGTGACCAACGGCTGCATCGTCTATCAGGAGCAGGTCATGCAGATTTTCCGGGAACTGGCAGGCTTCTCCTTCGGGCAGGCAGATAACGTTCGCCGCGCCATGAGCAAAAAGAAGCACGCTGTCATGGAAGCAGAGCGGGAGCACTTTGTGCACGGCTGCACCGAGCCCGGCCACGAGTGTCCGGGCTGCGTTGCCAACGGCATCCCGGAGCAGGTGGCAAATCAGATCTACGACGAGATGTCCAGCTTTGCGTCCTACGCCTTCAACAAGAGCCATGCGGCCTGCTACGCCTATGTGGCTTTCCAGACCGCTTATCTCAAGTGCCATTATCCCAGCCAGTTCATGGCAGCATTGCTCACCAGCGTGCTGGATAATACGGATAAGGTCATCGAGTATTCCGGCGAGTGCGCCCGCTTGGGCATCAAAGTGCTGCCGCCGGATGTGAACATCTCCAACGGCGGCTTTACCGCCGATGATAACGGGCAGATCCGTTTTGGCCTGAATGCCGTGAAAAATGTGGGCCGCAACCTCATCGAGAACGCAGTTACTGAGCGCAGGGAAAAGCCCTATACCAGCCTTTACGATTTCTGCAAGCGGATGCACGGCAGCGAGCTAAACCGCCGCTCAGTGGAAAGCCTGATCAAAGCCGGTGCCTTTGACTGCTTTGGTTCCAACCGCCACAGTATGGTGGAGGCGGTAGAGGGCATCCTCAAGAGCATTGAGACCGACTCCCGCCGCAATCTGGAAGGGCAGTTGGATCTGTTCTCCGTCATGAGCGGGGAAGTGCAGCAAGGCCCGCAGGAGGACGTCTACGAGATCCGTCCCTTGGCAGAGTACACTCCTGCCGAGCTGCTGCAGCAGGAAAAAGAGGTCAGCGGTCTGTACCTGTCCGGCCATCCGCTGGATGCTTACCGGGAAAAGTCTGCCCGCATCGGCTCCCATACCATCAAAGCCCTCACCGGCGAGGATGCCCATGTGCAGGACGGCGAAAAGGTGCGCATTGTGTGTGCTGTGGTCAAAAACCGCATGATGACGACTAAATCCAACAGTATGATGGCCTTTACCAGCGTGGAGGATCTGACCGGTACCATGGAGGTGATCGTGTTCCCCAAGGTGCTGGACAGATTTCGGGATGCCATTCAGGAAAACGCTGTTGTGGTCATCGACGGTCGGCTTTCCGTGCGGGAAGATGAAGCCTCCAAGCTGCTGGCAGACAGCATTCTGCCCATTGACAGCTACGACCCGACCCGCTTGGACAAAGGCCGCCCGGATCCTGTCAAAACCGCTGCCCGGCGGGTGTTCATCCGTCTGCCGTCCCGCAGCTGCCCCCAGTACGATAAAGTGGTGAACCTGCTGGAGATCTTCGATGGCGATATCCCGGTGATTTTGTATCTGGAAGATACCAAGCAGAAGCTGGCAGCACCGCGCCGGCTTTACACCTCCGGGCATCCGCTTTTCTTCAAAGAGCTGGAGCGGCTGCTGGGTGCAGAAAACGTTGCAACAAAATAACATATTTGTGCACGAATGGCACCGCATGGGGCGATTTTAAATTTGATGAGTTGCATAAACTGCAAAATAACGCGATATAACGCTGTTATATCGTGCTGCATAGATTTGCATAAAGTCTCAAAACCCTATTGAAATTTGTCTGGATGGTGTGCTATAATCATTAAAGGCGAATCAAAGCTGTTGCAAAGCAACAAGCCTGTTTCGGGAAGAAGAGGTTACAGGCAAAAGGGTAAATGAAGAACTGAACTGTAAATTGGAGGGAATCTCTCGTATGGAAAAGCAAATCAAAACGATTGGCGTGCTTACAAGCGGTGGTGATGCTCCCGGCATGAACGCTGCTGTGCGCGCTGTGGTACGCACCGGCCTGCACAAGGGCTTCCGTATGATCGGCATTCAGCGCGGCTATAACGGCCTGCTGAACGGCGAGTGCTTTGAAATGAACCTGCGCAGCGTTTCTAACATCATCTCTGCTGGCGGCACCATTCTGTATACGGCACGCTGCCTGGAGTTCAAGACCAAGGAAGGTCAGGATAAGGGCGCTGAAAAGTGCCGCGAGCTGGGCATTGATGCGCTGGTCGTTATCGGCGGCGACGGCTCCTATCGCGGTGCCCGCGCACTGGCACATCGCGGCATCCCCATGATCGGCCTGCCCGGCACCATTGATAACGATATCGGCTGCACCGATTACACCATCGGCTACGATACCGCCATGAACACCGCGCTGGAAATGATCGACAAGCTGCGCGACACCACCCAGAGCCACGACCGCTGCAGTGTGGTCGAGGTCATGGGCCGCAACGCCGGTTACATCGCTCTGAACGTGGCCATCGCCTCCGGCGCTATGGCTGTGCTGCTGCCCGAGAAGGAATTCGATATGCAGCGCGACATTCTGGATAAGATCGCCGAGACCCAAAAGACCGGCAAGCGTCACTTTATCATCATTGTGGCCGAGGGTGTGGGTCATGCACAGGAGATCGCCAACGAGATTCAAGCACGCACCGGCATCGATTCCCGCGCAACCATTCTGGGTCATGTGCAGCGCGGTGGCTCTCCCACTCTGCGCGACCGCGTGAATGCTTCTGCCATGGGCTATCAGGCTGTCTGCCTGCTGGAGCAGGGCAAGTATAACCGCATCGTCGGCATGAAGGGTGAGAAGCTGGTGGACTACCCCGTGGACGAGGCTTTGGAGATGACCAAGAGCCTTGACCCCGTGCTGGTGGATGTGTGCAACACCATTTCCATCTGATTTTAACGTTAAATACAAGAGCTATCCGTTCGGGTTTTCTGAGCGGATGGCTCTTTTTTGCTGTCAATTTTTCAGAGATGACGTATTACGAGTGAAATCCAACAACTTTTTGTTTACAAATGTTTCCGAATAAGTTATACTGAGAAAAAACGGAGGTGCCGCCATGAAATACAGCTGGATCGACACGGAGCTTTTACAAAAGCCTAGCGTTACCAAAGACTTACAAGCAGAGTGGAACTGGATAAGATACCACATCGGCGGCAAAATGTTTGCAGCCGTCTGTCTGGATGATGCCACGGGAAAGCCGGTGTATATTACCTGCAAGCTAGACCCCGCCGAGGGCGATTTTCTGCGCAGACAGTATAAGGACATCATTCCGGGCTACTACATGAACAAGGTGCATTGGAACTCTGTAAAAGCAGATGGAAACGTACCGGACGCACTGCTGCGGGAGATGCTGGAAAAATCTTACCGGCTGGTACTGGGCAGCTTCAGCAAAAAGAAACAGCGCACGCTGCTGGAAGGAGAAAAGAAGGATGCCATTTGACTATAAGAAGGAATACAAAGAATTTTACCTCCCGCCGCAGAAACCGCAGATCATCACCGTCCCTGCGATGAATTTTGTGGCGGTGCAGGGCAAAGGTGACCCCAACGACCCGGCAGGGGAATACAAGGCAGCGCTGGAGTTGCTGTACGGCATTGCATTTACTATCAAAATGAGCTATAAGGGCAGCCATAAGATGGACGGCTATTTTGAATATGTCGTTCCGCCGCTGGAGGGGCTGTGGCATCAGCCCGGGACAGAGGGTGTGGATTTTGCCGACAAGTCGTCTTTTATCTGGACCTCTATGATCCGTCTGCCGGAATTTGTCACCCGTTCCGAATTTGACTGGGCAGTGCAGGAAGCCACCGCCAAAAAGAAAAAAGACTTTTCTAAGGTGGAGTTTTTTACCTACGATGAAGGTCTGTGCGTGCAGTGTATGCACATCGGCCCCTACGACACCGAGCCGGAGACCCTGCGGCAGCTGGATGCGTTTGCAGCGGAGCAGGGATATTGCCCGGATTTTTCAGACACGCGCTTCCATCACGAGATCTATCTGGGCGACCCGCGCCGCACTGCACCGGAGAAGCTGAAAACCGTGCTGCGGCATCCGATCCGAAAAATAGAATAACAGAAAACTTCACAAAAACTGTCGCTTTTTGTTGTAAGATGTGCTATACTAAATTTATCTGTAAAACACATTTTAAAATGGAGGAAAACATCATGCAGCATGAAACTGTCATCGTGCTGGACTTTGGCGGACAGTACAATCAGCTGATTGCCCGCCGCGTCCGAGAAAATAATGTCTACTGCGAGATCTATTCCTATAAAACCGATCTTTCGGTCATCAAGGCCAAGAATCCCAAGGGCATTATCTTCACCGGCGGCCCCAACAGCGTTTATCTGGAGGATTCTCCCACCATCGACCCCGAGATCTTCAGCTGGGGCGTGCCTGTGCTGGGCATCTGCTACGGCAGCCAGCTGATGATGCACCTGCTGGGCGGTCATGTCTGCCGCGCTCCCGAGCGTGAGTACGGCAAGACCGAGGTGTTTGTGAACACCGAGAGCAAGCTGTTCACCGATGTGCAGCCTTCTACCATCTGCTGGATGAGCCACAATGACTACATCGAGCAGGCGGCTCCCGGCTTCCAGATCACTGCCCACACCGCAAACTGCCCTGTGGCAGCCGTTGAAAATGCCGAAAAGGGTCTGTACGCCGTACAGTTCCACCCGGAGGTGCTGCACACCGCCGAGGGCAAGAAGATGCTGCGCAACTTTGTGTACAACGTCTGCGGCTGCTCCGGCGACTGGAAGATGGACTCCTTTGTAGAGAACAATGTCAAGGCTCTGCGGGAGCGCATCGGCGAGGGCAAGGTGCTGTGCGCACTGTCCGGCGGCGTGGATTCCTCCGTGCTGGCCGCTATGCTGGCCAAGGCCATCGGCAAGCAGCTGACCTGCGTGTTCGTGGATCACGGTCTGCTGCGTAAGAACGAAAAGGAAGAGGTCTGCTCTGTCTTTGGCCCGGGCAATGCCAACGGCTTCGACATCAACTTCATCTGTGTGGATGCCCGCGACCGCTACTTCAGCAAGCTGAAGGGCGTCACCGAGCCGGAGCGCAAGCGCAAGATCATCGGCGAAGAGTTCATCCGCGTGTTCGAGGAAGAGGCCAAGAAGATCGGCAAGGTGGACTTCCTTGCACAGGGCACCATCTACCCTGACGTGGTGGAGAGCGGTCTGGGCGGCGAGTCTACCGTCATCAAGAGTCACCACAACGTGGGCGGCCTGCCCGATACTGTGGACTTCAAGGAACTGGTGGAGCCTCTGCGCAACCTGTTCAAGGACGAAGTCCGTCAGGCCGGTCGCGAACTGGGTCTGCCCGAGTATCTGGTCAGCCGTCAGCCGTTCCCCGGCCCCGGTCTGGGCATCCGCATCATCGGCGAGGTGACCCCCGAGAAGGTCACCATCGTGCAGGACGCTGACGCCATCTGGCGCGAAGAAATCGCCAAGGCCGGTTTGGATAAGGAGATCAGCCAGTATTACGCTGCGCTGACCAATATGCACAGCGTTGGCGTTATGGGCGACGAGCGCACCTACGATTACGCCGTTGCGCTGCGCGCTGTGACTACCACCGACTTCATGACCGCAGAAAGCTACGATATGCCGTGGGATGTTCTGGGCACTGTCACCAGCCGCATCGTCAACGAAGTCAAGCACGTCAACCGCGTGTTCTACGATTGCACCGGTAAGCCGCCTGCAACGATCGAGCTCGAGTAATGAAAATTTGCCTTCCGGCTTTTTAGACCTCTGAAAAATAGAACACAACATCGTATAAAAACAGCCCCGCTTTCAAGAATTTTCGCTTGAAGGCGGGGCTTTTTTGCGCCCGAAGTAACAGAAAAGTAACACCCTGGGCAGAATCAAACCAGTATCACGGTTTCTTTTCCTCCGGGCAGGCCAGGGCTTCCAGACGATCCGCGACGTTGTTTGCACGGTCCGGGTACAGGTGGGCGTAGGTGCCAAGTGTGGTCGAAACCTTTTCGTGCCCAAGGCGCTGTTGCACCAGAAGGGCGTCCGTGCCCATGTTGATAAGCAGGGAGGCATGGGAGTGCCGTATATCGTGCACCCGAATGACCTTCACGCCGGTGCGCTGGCAGCAGCGCTCCAGCTGCTCCTTTAGCCAGTATTTGGTGCATTCAAACAGGCGTTCTTCCGGCTGGTATTCGTAGAGCTTGGCAGCGTATTCCCGAATGATTTCCAGCAAGAAATCCGGCACTGTAATGAACCGCTTGGAACGGCGGGTTTTCGGGTCCGAAATGACGTCCTCGCCATTCAGTCGGGCGTAGGAGTGCCGCACAAAAATGCCCTTCCGTTCAAAATCCACATCGGCCAGGGTGAGGGCCAGCAGTTCGCCTTCCCGCATACCGGTCCAAAACAAAATATTGAACGCAGCGTATGCCGTAGGGTCTGACATCCCGGCAATGAACTTCCGAAATTCTTCCAGCGTCCAGAACTGCATTTCTTCGGCGCTGCTTTTGCCCATGGACCCGGCCAGGGAAACGGGGTTTTCTTTCAGGCCGTAATATTTCCCGGCGAACCGAAACAGGGCGCTCATTTGGTTGTTGATGGTTTTCAGGTAGGTGGCAGAATACGGCTTCCCGTTCTTGTCCCTGGCGTCGATCAGGTGATTTTGCCAAGCGCGAATTGACGAAACCGACACTTCATCCACCAGCTGATCCTTGAAGTAGGGGAGAATCTTCGTTTCAAAGATCCATTGCTTCATTTCGTAGGTGGTGGGCCTGAGCCTGGTTTTTGCATCTGCCATGTAGAGCTCCACCAGGGAACCGAATTTCATTTTTGTGGTGAGCGAGCTTTTCGCCAGGTATTCGCGCTCGTAAGCCAGGGCATCCGCCCGGCGAGCAAAGCAGCTTTTCTTTATTTGCTTCCGCTTACCGGTCCAGTCCGTAACGCGGAAGATGCAATACCATTCGCCGGTTTTCTGGTTTTTATATGCAGGCATGAGACCCCTCCATTTGCTGCTTTTCAACAGCTTTCCACGAAGTTTTCAACAAGTAACGCGGGTAACGCGTTGGTAACGCTTACGGTAACGCGTTACCAATAAAAAGTTGAAAACACAGATTTCATGTTGAAAGTGAATTTTCTTCACAGGGATGGAACATCAAAAACCGACGAACAAACGAAAGAAAAAGGTTCAACAAATTTTCAACATTCGCACCCGGTAACGCGTTGCCAACGCGTTACCACCCAGAAAATGCAGTTTTCAACAGACAAAACAAAACGGAACAACGACAAAAAACGATTCTTTCAACGCGGTTTTCAACGGCATAAGCTGCCGTATTCTTCCCCCTAACAACCCCTATCTTACATCCATGTATATCTAGAATATCTAACTTAATCTTAGATATTATTATCTTAAATATAGCTTAATAATATAATATATAGCTTATGGGTTAGATTGAGAGGCGAACGTTTGCGCGACGCCACGAAGACATGGCGCAGACCTTTTTCGTGACATGACGAAAATGGTCCGGCAGTTGCTTACAACTTGACAGCAGCTTGGAAAATGAGTTCAACCCGTGCGATCCGAAAAGTTGAACTTGATGCCGGAAAACGCGCGGAAATAGCCTATTTTTGTGATTGAATGCGCGCAAAACGTGCGATTCGTGCCAAAAGCGTGCAATAGCGCGAGAAAAAACGCGCGGCGCGCGAATAACGCCCAGGGCGGCCGTTTAACTTGCCGGTAACTTGCCAGAGCGACGCCAGAAGCCCCAGGGAAGCCCTGTCGTGGCCTTTTACAAACCGATGCGGAAAACTAGACAAAGAAAAACAAAACGCCCACAAGGCCGCTTTCCGACGGTCTGGTGGGCGTTGCTTTTTACTGCACGACGGAGCTATCAACCCAGAGGTCGGAAACTTCGCCCGCCATTTCTTCGGCACCGATGGAGCCAGAAGCAATTTTGGAAATGAGAGCGGAATCGAGCGAGAAGCTCAAAAACTTGTTGCCGCTGGCTGGATTCACGACCCAGTAATCAATGGCCTTGCAAGCATCAAAGCCGTGGTTCAAGACTAGATCCTGGACGGATTCAAAGGCCCGGCTTTCCGAATTGCTGACCGGGAAGGCCTGAACCTTCACCACGATCTGGCCGTCGCAGGCGCCGCCAACGGTAAGGCTCTCGATTTCACCATAGGGCAGTGAAAGCCCCGGCGCTTCGACCTGTCGGCCGGTGCGGCTTGTTGTGAGGATGCTTGCGTCGAGCATGAAGGGCTCCGCTTCCGATACGGCAGCGGAAAGAGAGGCGGCGATACTTTCCGAGGATTCGGAAGCGGCAGCGGCGGCGGAACCAGAAACGCTTTCGGAAGCCGCAACGCTTGAAGCGACAGAAACCGAAGATGCGGCCGCCTTGTTGCGATATTTGCCGCTGTACTTGATGATGCTATAAGCACACATGGCGAGAAAGATTAAAAGGCAGATTCCGCAAAATTTCAGAATGCCTTTCAAGATTCGTTTTATCGTGTTCATGTTTTCCTCCCTGGGCGGCTTGCCCTTTCACTTCCGAAACCAAATCAGCCCGCAGCGGAGGAGTTCTCTTCTGAGACGTTCTTCTCCACAATGGTCGTGTTCTGCGATGCGGCGCCTTCCGGCAGTTCCTTCAACGCCTGAATATACCCCAAGAGCCGGTCGAGCTGCCGATCAGACAGGAAACCGAGTTCCCCGGCGATTGCGGCCTCCGCCGGGCGCTGGGCGGCCGCTGGCGGTGCGTGTGTTGGACTTATAGGCTCGCGGCTGTCCGTACCGCCGAGAAGATAATCAACGGACACCCCAAAAAAATCAGCCAGGGCGCAGAGTTTTTCGCCGTCTGGTTCTTTTCCGAGCGATTCATACCCCGCAATGGTTGACCTGGAAATGTGCAGTCGATCCGCGAGTTCTTTTTGCGTGATGCCTTTTTCCATGCGGAGCCTTTTTAGTCGTTCGCTGAACATGACGCCCTCCTTCTTTCGTATAGAAACATTTTAACGCCCTATGTTTCCTATGTAAACATATTGACACCAAAAGAAACAAAAATCTCAAAAATCACTTGACAATGTTTCCAAACGAAACTACAATGGCATTGTTTCCAAACGAAACACGAAAGGAGGGCGAGAAAATGAGAAAGGCACTGCTGAACGCTCGGATCGAACGCAACCTGACGCAGGAAGAAGTGGCCCAGAAAGCGGGTATCAGCCGATCGGCTTACACCAACATCGAAAGGGGCGTTAAAAATCCCTCGTTCGATGTAGCAGTGAGAATCAAAAAGGCCGTCGGTTGCCAGAACGACGATATTTTTTTGGATTCTAGTGTTTCGTAACGAAACACGGAGGGAGGAACACACATGAATTTGTACGAAATTTGCGCAACGCTCCCGAACGGAGCCGTTCACAAGACGAAGATCTACGAGATCAGCCAGGAGCGGGCGAGCAACAAGGGTTTTAATTTCGCGTTGCAGTTCGACGCTTCCGGGAAAACAACCTTCACAACGACCTTGATCCAGAAGAACGCCGGGGTTCCCAAGGACACGGAACGGGCCTTCTTGAACGAAATCAAGGAGATTCTGAAAGGCCTTGGCCCGGACAGCTATTGCGCGTGGGCCTTTGAGGGCTGCGTGGAGGATGCCGAGGAGAACATCAGCAACGATTTTGCAGTCAGCATGAGGGGCCGTTGGGAAAATGAACGGGAGGCACACGAAAAAACCCGCAAGAGCCTGACCGAAAAGCTGAACGAGCAGGGCCAGCGCATTGCAGAGCTTGAAGCCGAAGTGCAAAAGGCCCGGCAGATGGAGGCCCAGGCCAGGAAAGAGGCCGCAGAGGACAAAATTGCCCTGGAAAAGGCGAAGGAAAAGATCCTCCCGGACAACGTTGCCGCAGAACTTACCATTATGCTGCGGAAGCAGGCCGACGAAGCCGCCAAAGAAGCACTTTACTACGCGGACCGGATGGCGGCAGAGGTTGAAAACTCCGTCCCCGTTGGCGCGTCCAACAGTGCAAAGAACTTCCGCAAGTGCCGCAAGGCCCAGGTTGATGCGCTGCGCCTGCTGGGTGCGCTGGGAAACATTGGAGGCTCGGAAAATGACGATTGACGAGCTCCGCATACTGCGCGGCCTTTCCATGACGAAGCTGTGCGAAGCCGCAGGGCTTTCCATGGGGGCAGTTTTCAAACTGACCAGGCCGGGCGCAGAACTTGAACGGGCCCAGCTGGGCACCGTTATGAAGCTGGCCGCCGGGCTGGGCGCGGTGATTACCGTTGACCCGGAAGGTGTGACCATAAGACCACAGGAGGAAGCAAAATGAAAATCAAGTCCATTACCTTGCAGAAGATCGCGGCCGTGTGCGGCGGCCTGGGCCTTTTCTTTGGCCTGGGCTTTGCCGGGAACTTTGAGACGACCGGCGAAACCAGCACCGGCACGTTTATGGTTTCCCTGGGCTTTCTGCTTTTGGCCGTGCTGCTGGCCCGTGTGAGCTTTGCAGTGCAGGACATGGAGAAGCGGGAGAACAAGATCCATAAGGCCCAGAAGGGCACCGTGAAGCCCCGCATGAAGCGGAAGGCAGGCTAACCATGTTTCACACAACGGTGAAATGCGTGGACTGTGGCGCGCTTATGGTTGACGTGCCGAGCAATACAAAGCGCTGCGCCGTTTGCCGTGTGGGCCACAACAGAGAATCCGTCCGCAGGGCGAACGAGACCAGGAGGGCCGAGGAGGCCACACGGCCGAAGCCGCGAAGCCTAGACGACGACCTGGAAACATTGAAGAAATACAACGAGCAGCGCCGGGCCGCGGGTCTTGAGCCTTTGACCTATGGCGTTTGGAGGTCCAGAGGGGCCCCGGAGGAATACGCATGAAAGAATTTGACAGCATCCGCATTGTAGACAAGGGAGGCGACAGCATTTCTTTTGAAATGACCGGCAACGTTGCGGGAAGCCCGTACAACACGATCGTGTTTTTGCTTCGGGCAACTTCCGGCCTGATTGCCGCCTCGGTCAAGGAAGACGCTGATCCGCAGAAAGTTGCAGATGCCTTTGCGAAGGTGTTTGCCAAGCACGTTGCCCAGGAAATCCGGGACGGACGGGTCCACCAGGCAGAGGACGGAAAGGAGAACGCAGAACGTGAGCAAGAACATGAAAATAAACCGTAAGCGGTTTATTAAGCTGACCGAAGGGCAGTTTGGCTTACAGATTAGAGGACTTACGGACGCCGTTATGGGCATGGTGAGTGTTCAAAAGCGCCATCATGAGAAAAGCCAGAGCGAGGCGCACAAGCCTGCAAAGAAAGGGGGCTGCGAAGAATGATCCTTTTGTTTATTGGTGGCCTGGTTGTTGGCGCCTTGGCTGGCATCTTCGCACTGGGGCTTATTTCCTCCGGGCATTGCGCGGAGTGCCGCGCATATTACGACCGCCAGATGGAAGCCATGCGGAGGAGGGAAAACCGGTGGCAGTAAGTGAAGCCTGGCGGGACGTGCCCGGCTATGGCGGCAAGTACCAGGCAAGCGACATGGGCCGCATTGCAAATACTTTCTGGCGCGGCCGGAGACGCCAGAACGGAGGCCGCACAATTATGGCCCAGTTCAAGAAAAAGCCTCACGGAAAGGCCAGGGACAGCGCAAAACGCTTTGTGCACCTCACAGATCTGGAAGGGCACAGGAAGGAGGTTTCCGCCGCAAAGGTCGTGGCAGAAACCTTTCTGGGGCCAGTTCCTCCCGGGATGGCGATTTTTCACAAGAACGGCAACCCGGCGGACAACTCCGTTTGGAACCTGGTTTTCCGCACCCCGGAAGAAATAGGCCGCATGACCGGCGCGGATAGCACCCGGCGGCCGGTGCTGAAATTCAGCGCCACCGGCGAGCTGCTGGAATGCTATTCCAGTGCCCGCCAGGCTGCCAAGCAGAACTATTTCAGCTACCAGGCCATTATTGACCGATGCAACGGCAAATGTAAACGGCACGTTCTGGCCCCGGACGGCAACTATTACGCCTGGGACAACACCGTGGGCGTAAGAAAGGCTAAAGAGGACCTTCGGGCGCTTGCCCGGCAAGAAGGCCGCCTATTTGCCCCGAAGAACTGGCCCGCTACCTAAATTTTACCACGAAAAGAGGTTGGAACACATGAGCAAACCCGCCACGAAAGCGGCAAACAGCCCGTTCTATTTGGCACGAATGGAGGCTGCGAAGGTCAACGACCGCTTCAGCAGCCGCGAAGGTGCAGCAGACGAAACGGGCATTGACCGCACCCGCCTGGCTCGCATAGAGCTGGACAGCATCACCCCTTACCCGGAAGAAGTTATGCTTCTGGCCGACGCATACGACGCCCCGCAGCTTTTGAATTTCTATTGTTCGACGTGCTGCCCGATTGGCCGCCAGAACGTGAAGCCCTGCGCCTTGCAGGAGTTCGACCGCGTTATGATGCAGGCGCTTGCCGCATTGCAGGGCGCAGACAAAGTTAGTGCTGCTATTATTTCTATTGCCCGGGACGGCCGCGTGGACCCCGGCGAGGATGTGAAGATGGGCGAGATCCTGGCCTACATGAAGAACGTTGCCAGCACAGCGGAGGCAATGCAGCTTTGGATCAAGAAGAATTTGAAAGGAGATGCCTACAATGGCAAGAAGTAAGAAAAGCACCCGGGAGCCTTCCAAAATGGTGCGGGTGGACGAGGCAATGGAGATTTTGAGCGTTTCCAAGTCTACCGCCTACCACACCATCCAGAAGTTTAACAACGAGCTCCGCGCCAAGGGCTACGAAGTGCCCCGGGGCCGCGTTCCTCGCAGCTATTTCATGCAGCGGTGCGGCTTATGAGTGAAGAAGAAACCAGAGAGCGCACCAGCGCGATTCTCGGCCGCCCTGTGAGCGATTCCGCATGGACGGAAGCCTGGGAGAAGGCCAAAAGAAAAAACCGCCATATCGCAGAGTTCTGCGGGTATGACGGATGCAGAGAGCAGCCCGGCTATATGGCGCAGCTTGCAGCGGAGTACATCCGCGAAGCGACGCTTTCAGCCTGGACAATAAAGAGAGGGGCCGCCAAAAATTGACGACCCCAGAACACACACCAACAGTTTATCACGATTTTTGCGAAAAATCAAGGAGGACACACAATGGAACTTTTGACGTTGAGCCTTGAAAACTTCCAGGGCTTGAAGCATGAGGAAATCCAGTTGGACGGCCACAGCGCCAGCATTTACGGCCGGAACGCCAGCGGAAAAACTACCATTTTCAACGCCATCACTTGGCTGCTTTTTGGCAAGCCGAGCACCTGGGCGAAAAACTGGGACCCCAAGACAAAGGGACCCAACGGGGATTTGCACAACCTGGAACACAGCGCAACCGGCACCTTCCGGCTGGACGACGGCCAGACCGTGACCTTGAAAAAGGTTTTCCGCGAGGTGTGGAAGCGCAAGCGTGGCAGCGCCGCAGAGGAGTACTCCGGGAATACCATTGACTACCAGATCGACGGCGTTCCTTGCAAGGAAAAAGAGTACATGGCGGCCGTCCAGGAGTATTGCAGCGGCGAAGAAACCATGAAGTTGCTGACCATGCCCGATTACTTCCCCTCCGTTATGGACTGGCAGAAGCGCCGGGAAATTCTGCTGGATATTTGCGGCGACGTTTCCGACGCCGACGTGATCGCCAGCACCCCGGAGCTGGCAGGGCTTCCCGAGTTCCTTAAAATGCCCGGCAGCACGACCCGCCTCTATAAGGTGGACGAGTACAGAAAAATCGCTGCCGCAAAGAAAACCGACCTGAACAAGAAGATCGAGGCCATTCCGAACCGCATTGACGAGGCAAGCCGCGCCATTGACAAGGACCTCCCGACGCCCGAAGACCTGGCGGCCAAGCTGGAAGCAGCGGAGGCCGAGGAAACCAAGATCGCAGAGGAAAAGCGGGCAATTCTGGCCGGTGATACTTCGGAACTCCGCAGCTCCCTGGCGAACGCCAAGGCGGACTATGCAGCGGCAAAAGCCGAGTACATCGAGGAGGGCAGCTCGGCCCGGGCCGAGCACCGCAAGGCACAGGAGAAGGCGGAAAGTGAACTGCTGGAAGCCAAGACGGAGGCTGCCAACGCCACCGCGGATGCCCGGCGCAAGAAAGCAGACCTGGAATACATGAAGGCCCGCCGGGAGGCCATTCTGGCCGAGTACAAGGAAGCAGCGGCAGAAACCTGGGACGAGCACCGCGAGATCTGCCCGACCTGCGGCCAGGCCTTGCCGGAAGAAAAGGTGGAGGAGCTCCGCGCAGACTTCCTCCAGCGCCGGTCTGCCAAGCTGGAAGCCATCAACGCCAAGGGCAAGAAGGAAGCCAGCAAGGAAGCCATTGCCAAGCTTGAACAGGACATTGCAGCCCTCGAAGAAAAGGCAGCGGCAGCCGAGACCCGCGCCGATGAAATTTACACCTCTCGCAAAGAGACCATCAAGGCAGAGCCGCCACGCCCGGACTTCTCCGAAACTGACCGCGGCCAGGCCATTGCGAAGACTATCCAGACGATTTCCGGCCAGATCGAGGCGGCCGAGCAGAAGCAGAGCACAGCCCTCCGTGAGGTGAACGAGCGCCAGCAGGCAGCTATGAACAACTGCCGCCAGATCCGCTATATGCAGAGCCAGGCAGAGGCAGCACAGCGCCAGCGCCAGCGTATTACGGAACTTGAAGCCGAGGAAAAGAGCCTGGCCGCGGAATATGAGAAGACCGAACAGGGCGTTTACCTGTGTGAAGTTTTCGTAAAAACAAAAGTGGCCCTTCTGACCGAGCGAATCAACAGCAAGTTCAAGTCTGTGAGCTTCCAGCTTTTCCGGGAGCAGACAAACGGCGGCGTCGCCGACTGCTGCGAAGTTCTGGTGCCCGGCGAGGGCGGCGCCATGGTGCCGTATTCGACCGCAAACAAGGCGGCCGTGGTAAACGCTGGCCTGGAAATTATCGCCACGCTTTCCCACCACTACGGCGTTCGGCTGCCTATTGTGGTAGACAACGCCGAGAGCGTGACCGAACTTCTCCCCGTTGATTCCCAGGTGATCCGCCTGGTCGTGAGCGCAGAAGACGAGAGTCTGCGCGTGGAGGTAGACAAATGAACGAATCTTTTATGCGGAAGGTTTACGAGAACCCGACCGAAAACGTGATGCAGCAGGGATTGAATTTTTACAGCCAGCAGTTCAAGAGCCTTATCAAAACCTTTCCGTCCGCGGATATACCCATTTTCCTTGCGGCCATGAAATCCGTTCACGACGGCATCCGCGGCGTTTTGCCTGCGAATGGCCCGGAACTGGAAGACGACATTTTGAAGCACGTCACCGCGGTTGTAATTCCGTTTCCGGGAGGGGAGAAATGAGCGCCAAGGACAAAGACCAGGAGCCCGGCACGTTTATGATCCAGGCTTGCCGCTGCCGCCGCTGCGGCGGCCTGCTGACCAGCAAAGAGGGCGTGAGGAACGGCATCGGCCACGTTTGCCGCATGAAGGCCCTTCGGGAGATGCCGGACCCGAACCAGGTAACGGTTTTTGACGTCCTGGGCGATAAAGAAGGGAACACACATGAAAAATAATTTTCCATTCCGCACGCACTGGAAGAAGCCGGAGGAACCCAAGGCGGCCCCGGAAACTTCACAGTATCTGCCACGGGCCGTTGAGCTGACCGTGGAGCAGCACAAGCCGGAAGAAGGCCTGAGGGTGCTTCTGGAAGGCTTTGCGCATTACTTCAACTGCACGGCGGAGGCCCTGGGGCCGTACCCGCTGGCAGATACCGCAATGTTGATTGTGCTTTATACCCACATTGCGGCGAGCCTTTCTTACCAGGACCCGGCGGCCGCCAAGATGGCAGAGCAAATCGAAAAAGTTGTAAAGCTGCCGCCCGTAGATTTCTACGCGGCCAGCAAGAAATAAAAAAATGGAGGAACACACATGAACGCAGAAAACGCAGCAATGACCCCCGCAGCCGAAAACGCGGTTGTAGAAACAGCCACCGAGAGCATCGGCACCCGCTTTACCAAAAAGGTGCTGGCCCAGTTTGCCAGTAACACCGGCAGCCAGATTGCAGTAACGGAGTTCCAGCGCCGCCTTATCCAGGGATACTTTATCCAGATCGACCGCGCCCTGGCCGTAGCAGAGGAGGCCCGCGTGGCGAAGAACGCCAAGAACCGGGACCACAAGTGGGACGAAACCCTCCCCGTAACGTGGAAGTTCGTCAACCTCCAGGACCTGGCAATGGACCTGGTACGCTACGCCCGTATGGGCCTGGATATGCAGTGCGAAAATATGTTGTTCCCGATCCCGTACAAGAACAACAAAACGAACCTGTACGACGTGACCCTGATGCCCGGCTATAACGGTATCCGCTACGTTGCCATGAAATATGCGCTGCACAAGCCCAAGGCGGACACAATCGAACTTGTTTATAGCAATGACAAGTTTGCTCCGCACCCGAAGGACGGCCGCCACCCGGTTGCGTCCTACGAGTTCGAGATCACGAATCCCTTCGACCGCGGCGACATTGTGGGCGGCTTTGGCTACCTCGAATACGACGACCCGACACAGAACGAGCTTATTGTTATGCCCATGGCTGCCATTCGCAAGCGTATGCCCAAGTACGCAAGCGCCGAGTTCTGGGGCGGTACGAAGCAGGTCTACAACAAGGAGACCGGCAAGAAGGAAGACACCACAGTGGAAGGCTGGCTGGACGAAATGTGCCGCAAGACCCTGATCCGCGAGGTCTTCAGCGCAAAGCACATTGTACGCGACCCCGAAAAGCTGGACGAAGATTACCGCGTGATGAAGGCCAGAGAGGTTGCCTATGCCGAGATCCAGGCGGAGGCTGAGATCCAGGAACAGGCCAACACCGTTCTGATCGACACCGCGCCGCAGCCCGCAGCGCCCGCAAGCCTGCCGAAGCCCAAGAAGACGATCCAGGTCGATGCCAGCACCGGCGAAGTTCTGGAACCCCAGGCGGCGCCCGCGGCAAAGCCCACCAGCCGGAAAGCAGCCCCGGCACAGTGGGACGTTGCGGAGCCGGATTTTTAAGTGGACATTCGGCCCATTGCCAGCGGCAGCAGCGGAAACGCCTATTGGATATCCGACGGCAAAACCCCGCTGCTGCTTGATGCTGGCATCCCGATGAAGGCAATCCAGATAGGATGCGGATTCCGTGTGCGGGAGCTGGGAGGCTGCTTTATTACGCACTGCCACGGAGACCACAGCAAAGCCGCAAAAGACCTTCTGCGCTACGGCGTGGACGTTTACACCGGCCAGGGCACCATTGACGCCTGCCACCTGGAAGGCCACAGGCTGCACGTTACGCGGCCGCTTGAACAGCTTACCGTGGGCACCTTCCTGGTTTTGCCCTTCGATGTGGAGCACGACGCGCCGGATTCACAAGGCTTCCTTCTGGAATCTACGGCGACCGGTGAAAAGCTGCTTTATTTCACAGATACCTATTACCTGAAATACAAATTTTCCGGCATTACCCACATACTCGGAGAGTGCAACTATACCCGGGAACGGGTGCAAGAAAACCTTGCAGAAGACACGCTGCCAACAGTTCGGGCCGCTCGGTTGATGCACAGCCACATGAGCCTCCAACACCTGGTTGAATTTTTGGAGGCCAGCGACCTTTCGAGGCTGAAACAGATCTACCTTGTGCACCTTTCGGCCGAAAATTCAGACGAGGCCGAAATGAAGCGCCAGATCCAGCGGCTTACCGGCGCGGAAGTGTACGTTTGTTAATTTCTACGATGGAGGACGACATGGCCGGGGTAAAAATTGAACAGGGGACCTTGACGCACAGAAAAACGCTGCGCCTTAAAGGCCTGCTGGGGATAGGCGTCGCCCAGGCGGTCGGCCATCTTACAATGCTCTGGGTATGGGCCGCAAACAGCACCAAGGACGGCAGCCTGGCGGGAATGACGCCGACGGAAATCGCAGAGGTTTCCGGGTGGGCAGGCGAACCAGCCGACTTTCTGGCGGCCATGATAGATGCCGGTTACATAGACGAAGCACCAGACGGCTTCCGGCTCCATGATTGGGCCGAAAACACAGGACAGATTGAAGCGGAAGCCCGCCGGGAGGCAGCACGAGAACGGCAACGGAGATTCAAAGAGCGAAAGCGGGCAGAGAAGGCCGCAGAGGCCGCGAGGGCGGAGGCAAGCAAAGTCCCTGCGCCGCAACAAAAGCCGCTTGTCGTGGCCCCGCAGCCGCCGCAGAGGACGGAACCACGCACAGACCCAGAACTGGCCCGGGCTGGACAGTTTTACTTGAACAACATAAACCCGACGCCGCCGCGTTGGGAGCTTGAAGACCTGACCCAGGCTGTCGCTGAGTTTGGCGCCGACGTGGTGATCCACGCAATGGAAATCGCCCAGAGAAACAAAGCGCCGAACTGGAAATATACCCGCGGCGTACTGGCGCGGTATAGGGAGAAGGACGTGAAAGACCTTGCGGCGGCCGTCGATGCGGATAAATGGACAAAGGAGGAAGCACGAAATGGAAAAGCTGGGCGATATGATCGCCAACGGGACGCAGTCCCGGCAACCCAGGACCTCGCAGGATTCCACACCGCGTGAAACCTCCATCCTGGCAGACGAGGCAATCCGCCGCGGCTACAAGATGGACAAACCGGCACCGGAGCCGGAGCATTGCAAGTTCTGCGGCAAAACCCTGCAATACAGGGGCTTCCTCCTTCCGGCCATTGCGCCGCACCGCGTGTTCGGCTGGGATTCGCAGCCGGAGCGCTGCACCTGCCCAAGGGCGCAAGCCTACTGGGAGAGGACGGAGGCCAAGAACAAGGCCGCAGAGGAAGCCAGGGCAGCCGAAGAAGCCGCCGCAGCCTTCAACCGGCGTATAAACCGCCTGTTGGGTGACAGCGGCATGGGTGCCCGCTTCCAGAACAGGACCTTTGACCGCTTCCAGGTGACGCCGGAGAACCAGAAGGCCTATACCGCCTGCAAGGAGTATGCGGCAGCGTTCAAAGCACAGATGCTTCCCGGCAAGGGGGAGGACGGCGAAGCAGTACCCCCGCAGCGGGAGCGCAACGGCCTTTTCTTGGTTGGAGGCTATGGCACCGGCAAAACACACCTGGCCGCAGCCGTTGCAAATGAGCTGATCCGAAACGGCACCCCGGCCCTGTGCATGACCATGATCGACCTTCTGGCGAACGTGCGCCGGACCTACAACGGCCAGGGCGACGAGGCGGACATTTTGAAGCTCTACACCGAAACCCCGCTGCTGATTATTGACGACCTGGGCAGCGAGGCGGCAACCGAGTGGACTTCATCGATGATCTTCACCATCGTAAATGCCCGCTACGAAGCCTACATGCCCGTAATCGTAACGACCAACTGCGGCACCGAGGAACTGACCCGGAGCCTGACACCGGCCGGGTGCAGCGAGCGAAACGCCCAGAAGATGATTGACCGCCTCCGGGAAATGTGCCTTGCGGTTCCGCTTGACGGCCCATCATGGAGGGCGAAATGAGCACAGAGAACGGCCGGTGCTACCGGATCTGTAAGACCTGTGGGAACCGCTGGAACGTGAGCTGCATAACAAAAGGCGGCGGGCAATCCTACATCTGCCCCCTCTGTGAGTGGCAGAAGAAAAATAAAACCCAGGGAGGGCAGCATGAGAAGTTACAACACATTCGCAAACCGCGGCCGTGATTTTGAGGACTTCGTTATACAGGTGAACGACCTGTATACCCGCAGCGGAAAAGCTGTGGTCTACAAGGTACCAACGGAGTTTTTGCCGATACGCGACAGCACCGGCCAGATCAAGAGCTGCAAGGTGGAGCATAAATCCTGCGTTGATTTCCTGGGCCGATACAACAGCATCCCCGTTGCGGTGGAGACCAAGCAGACGCACACAGGACGGATCGATTTTGATGCAGTACAGCCGCATCAAGCCGCCTTCCTGGACGCCTGGACGACCGACAAGGCGGTGGGCATGATCCTGGTTAGCTTCGGCTTTCGCCGCTTCTTTGCCGTCCCCTGGCCCTTCTGGCGGGCTGCCAGGAACACATGGGCCGCACAGAAGGGAACGGCCAAGAAAAAGCGCGCACCGCCCACCGTGACGGCCTACGGCCAGACATGGACGCCGCCACCCATGGCGAGCGCAGCCCCGGAAGATTTTCTTCCGGCCTGGGAAGTAAACCTCGGCGGCCGCACCGGCCTGCCCTACCTGGAAACCATTGAAAAGCTGGAAGGAGTTCTGGAATGAGTGACGATATTTATTTAGCCCGCTTCGACTATGAGGAGCTGACGGAGCAGGCCGCGATCCCCGTTATTATCGTGACCGCAAACCAGGACGACTACCCGCGGCGCTACGTTGCCCGCCTGTGGGACATGAGCGTCCCGACGAGCACCCAATACATGGTCCTGGAAGACACCCTGGAAGAGTTACGAAAGACAATTCCGGCTGAAATGAGCCGCCTTCCGGCAGCACCGGACGACAGCATTGTGGAAGCCTGGCTTTAAGGAGAAGCACATGGAAAAAGTACGTTTTGAAGCCTTCAACGTTGAAGAACTGCGCGTTTTGCGCCGGGCTTGCTACGAGGCGGGAGCCGCATTTGGCGACCCGGGCCACACGGCGGCGGAGCGGGCCACGCTGGACGACCTGGCCGTCGAGATCCTCGGCGAGCTGAAAAAGAAGGAGACGGCCGCCGCACAGCAGCGACAGGAAGAACCGCTGGAAAAGGCCGCGAAGGAGCCCGAAAAGGGCGCGGCCGATCAGCCGCCGGTTGCGCCGAAAGCTTTCCAGAAGCCAGAGCCGCAGAAAAAGCGCGCGGTGCAGCGGCTGGACATTCTGGAAAGGGCAAAAGCTGCACAGCCCGCCGAAAGCGCCCACAGAGCCCCGGAGCCGTCCAACGAGGCAAAGTTTACCGGCTTCCTGTATGTGCGCTGCGAAAAGTGCGGCCAGGAACGCGGCTTCTGCGCAAAGACACCGATTTCCTCGTGTTATTGCCGGGAGTGCGGCGGGAAAACGGAGCTCAAAAATATGCGCCAGGTCAAGATTTGGTGCGAGTGCGGCAGCGCTTACCGGTACCACACGAATATCCAGGACGCCGCATTTGATATGCCATGCCTGAACTGTGAGGCCCCTGTGGCGCTTGAGTGGAACGAGAACAAGAACAGATACCAGCCCATGAACAGCGAGCCGCCGAAGGCTCGCAGGGGCCGGAAATAAGGCGAAAGGGGAGAACACACAATGAGCAGCACAGACAACCTCCCGCGCCCGGCGGACAGCCCTTGCCTCAAATGCGCTTCCGCTGGCTGCACGAGCATTACCATTGGCAAAGGCGACAACCGAAAGACCTTCCCAGGCTGCGCGACCTGGCAGCAGTGGTTTTCTGAACGCTGGCAGGGCTACCAGGCAACTGCCTACAAAATGAAGCACTTTCGGAAGGCACGGGAGGTGCAGAGATGATCCACCTTGGAGATATTACGAAAATTCACGGAGATAAAATCGAACCGGTGGACTGCATCACATTCGGAAGCCCCTGTCAAGATTTGTCTATTGCTGGGCGCAGGGCGGGACTTGCGGGAGAACGATCTGGACTTTTCATGGAGGCGGTTCGGATCATCAAAGAAATGAGGAGGGCAACACATGGAAATTATCCAGTTGTCGTTATTTGGGAGAATGTCCCAGGAGCTTTCAGCTCCAACGGGGGAGAGGACTTCCGAGCCGTGCTGGAAGAACTTGCCCGCGTGGAACAACCAGACGCTTCAATTCCTAGACCTCCGAGGGGGGGGCAGATGGAGCAAAGCCGGAGCAATCGCCGGAAACGGATGGAGCTTGGCTTGGCGACAGCTTGACGCTCAATACTGGGGAAAAACCATCTATGACGGCCGTACAGGAAGTGTGCTCCGCATGGGGACCCCACAGCGCCGCAAAAGAATCGCTCTTATCGCAGATTTTGGAGGTCAACGCGCCGGAGAAATACTTTTTGAGCGCGAGGGCTTGCCGGGGCATTTTGACGAGAGCGTCCAGACGCGGGAAGAAGCTACCGGATTTGCTGGAAACTGCCCTTCTGGGAATGATTCGATGGTGGGAGAAGTGATTCCGATAAACACCCAGACTGCCACCAGATATAAATCACTTGGAGAACGCACAGGGCTTGGCGTGGGAGAAAGCGGTGACCCGGCATATACATTGCAAGCCACGCACGAGCATGGAGTTTGCTACTGCATCCAAGGAAATGTTGCGGACCGGCTTGGAAGCACAAAAATGAACGGGGCCGGAGTAGCAGAAAACGTAAGTTATACGCTGAATACAGTTGACCACCATGCCGTAGCTTATGCGGCTGAAAGTGGAGAAAATTTTCAACCAGTAGTCTTAGAGAGCAACCAAGTTCATGCAACGGCTACGCAAACTGGAATTTGCCCAACGCTTCCGGCGAGCATGGGCATGGGCGGCGGGTATATTCCGATGATAACAGATAGAAAAGTGTTTGATGCGCGGGGCAATGGCGATGGGAAAATAGTGCCTACCATCACCGGCGACCACGAAAGCCGCATAACGAGCTATGGCATAGGGAACGGCCAAGCGAACGCATCGGTTGGAAAAGAAAAATCCGGGACACTGGACACCATGCACGATGCACAGGCAGTTGCAATAGAACACGCTGGCTGTTTGACACCGTGGGATGTCCAGAGCCGCAGGATTTTTTCTGAATACGGGAAATGGCCTGCGTTGTATAGCGGAGAAGGCGGCGGACATGGATATGTGTTTACACTCCAATGGATTGTTCGCCGTCTAACCCCTATGGAATGCGAACGTTTGCAAGGCTACCCGGACGGGTGGACGGACATTGGAGAGTGGACGGACACCAAAGGGAAAAAGCACAAGGCAGCAGACAGCCCGCGGTATAAGGCGCTGGGAAATAGCATCGCTCTTCCGCAATGGTTCTGGATCGTTCAGAAAATGAAACCGTACATGAGAGACGGCGCAAAGCTGGGAAGTCTGTTTGACGGCATCGGCGGTTTTCCGCTGGTTTGGGAGGCTACATACGGAACAGGAACGGCGCGCTGGGCAAGTGAGATAGAGGAGTTTCCAATCGCAGTTACAAAGCTACGATTCCCGGAAAAGGAGGCAAAGGAATGAGCGAAAAACGTATTGTCTACGCAGAGGACGTGATCCAGAGAATCCGCGACCTTGCCCCGGAAATCCTGGGCGGCTGGTATAACCCGGACATGGAGAACGAGTTGGAGCAGCTTGTTTGCGTTGTGGAAAACACCCCGACGGCAGCATCGGCGGACGCCCAGCGCTGGCGCTACACGGCAGAGGAGCCTCCAAAGGAGGAAGACGGCGACTGCTGCGGCCGCGTTCTGATCGCCCACGCCGGTGCCCATTGTGCGGTCGCTACGTCCTTACAGTACGCCAGAGAAAACCCGGAGGCGGTCCGCGTTTGGATGCCGCTTCCGAAACTACCGTGGGAGGAAAAGAAATGAGCATGGAAGAAACTGCCGTTCTTTTGAGCATCCGCCCGGAGTGGTGCCAAAAGATTTTCCGCGGAGAAAAGACCATGGAGATCCGCAAGAACTTTCCGAAAGACTTCCAGGGGCAGCCCTTTAAGTGCTTCATTTACTGCACAAAAGGACAAAACGCCGGATTTCGGATGGAACCAGACGGAAGCCTGCTGCGGCTGGACGGAACCGTTATCGGGGAATTTACTTGTGATCGCGTGTATGAAATCGCCCCGCTTAACCATGCGCCGGACGACCTGGAAGCCCAGGCCTGCATGGACCGGGACCAGATCTGGAAATACACACACGGCAAGGGCTACGCCTGGCACATTACCGAGTTGAAGACGTATGAAACGCCGCTTGACCTGGCCGCATTTCACCTCCGTTGCGAAAACGCCCTGCGCTGGTGCAACAATGGCGGCTGCGCAATGCACATTGAGCGACCCGCAAACGGGAACTGCTGCGGGAATTATGGCTTGCAGCTTAACAGGCCGCCGCAAAGCTGGTGCTATGTTGTTGGCCCTGGCGAGTGCCACAAGGAACTCCAGGAACAGGTGAAGGCTACGCTTAACAGGATCTACCCGAGAAAGAAGGTTTCCGACATTCTGCCGAAACCTGAAATTCTGGGCCAGCTTGCGGAAGAGCTTGCAGAGGCTTCCGCGGCTGCCTCGAAGCTGCGCCGCAAAATTGACGGAAAGAACCCGACACCGAAGACCTTAGAAGAGTGCTGGGAGGACCTGAAAAAGGAAATCGGCGACGTTATGAACTCCATTGATGCCCTTACAGAGCAAGATCCGCAGAACTACCACGAGTTTATGAGCGAGTGCGGCGAGTACGCGGAGCCAAAAATGGAACGCTGGCTTTTCCGCCTGAATGAACAGAAAGAGGAACACGCATGAAAAAACCGCCTATTATCCCGACACCCTGCCCGAAGTGTGGCTGCCCGATGATTATTGAGGCAACGCCCGCAGACGGCGGCCCGAAAGAGATCTTCTGTGTGCTGTGCAAATTCCATGCGGAGAGCGTGGAGGCATGGAACGCAGAATACAAGAGAAAGGAACACGCATGAAAAAGAAGATGGTTCTCGTCCACCCCTGCCCGAAGTGCGGCAGCACTTTCCTGGCCTATGGGAAACCCTATGGCTGCGCAACGCCCTGGCTTGTTGCCTGGCTTGGCAGCCTGCACGGCGTTGTATGTACCGCGTGCGGCCACTACAAGCCCACGGTGATTGCCTGGAACAGGGAGTGGAGAAAGAAAAATGCGCAATGATGGGCTCTTGAAGGAGGCGGAAACAATGACGGAGAAAAGCGCTTTTGACAAGACGCTCGGAGAACTGCACGACCTGATCGAATGGGAGGACGCAGAAGCGGCCATCCGAGAACTCCACGCCCGGCAGCCGGAAATGGAGCGGCTTTACCTTGACGGCAAGATTTTGCCCGGTGAGCTGCAAGCCCTGGTCATGGTGAGCAACTGCCTTGAAAGGGAATTTATTCACAGGCAGCTTGCAACAGGGCGGCCGCTGCACCTGAACATTTGAGAGGAGACACACCCATGATCGAGAAAAACGACCTGATTGCCTGGGCAATCGACCTCCGCGAGCGCTTCCCGCACTGGCCGTATAAGAAGCCAAAGCCGGGCCATGAGGGCTTCCGGCTTCTGGACGGACCCGCGCCCGACTTCCACCGCATGACCGTGGAAGAATTTGAAGCCCTACCCCCTCATATATGGATGGACGTCAAAAAGACCCTGCCGCCCCTGGAACACCCGGTTTTAACCGTGGATGCCTACGGCAACTACCACACCAACACAGAATACATTGACAACCCAGAGATCCCGTTCTGCATCACCTACAACAACGGCCGTTTCTGGCCGCCGATTGCGTGGAGCAAATTCGACCGGTTGAAATGGAGCGGTGATTGATGAATGAGTGATGAAAAGGCAGAACGTCAGCCGTTCGTCTGGGGGTGCACAGGCGGCATAAGGGACTACAATTCAAAAGAACTTCCGTTTTTTGAATGGATCGCACACCAGACTACAACAGAAAAGTTCATTGTACCGAAGGAGAACCCACGCATGGACATGGGCAGAAACAGCGAACATTACAGCGACCCCACACCCGGCACGGCCTGGGAGAATATGCGCAGGGAGGAAAAGCGGCTGGATGCCGCCCGCCTTGTTGTGGTTTCGGCCTTGGTGCCGATTCTGCGCCAGACAGCAGAGCTTGCGGGCTTTGAGATTATCGGTCGCATACCGCTGCGCGACAAGGCGACCGGGAAGGAGTACAGATAAATGGAAGGCTTTGAATTTTTGGGCTTGGCAGCCAAAGAAAGCCGCGAGCCTGAAACCCGGGAGCTGCCGCGCCGGATTCTTTTCCGCGGAAAGCTGAAAAGCGGCGCGTGGGCCTTCGGAAACCTGAACATTGACAGCAGAGGAATCTGTATTATTCGGCCGGGCGAGCACGTTGTGGGCAAATACGGCCGCGTAAACCCTGAAACTGTGGGGCAGGCTACCGGCATCCGGGACAAACGCATCCAGGACATTTTCGAGGGCGATATTTTGAAGATTTGCCACAGAACGACCCAGCCCGTCGGTTTGGCCGTGGTGAGATACGACAAAAAGTGGGCTGCTTTCCGGGCCTTTTCGGTAGAACGCCCATGGTATTCTGTCCAGATCACAGGCCTGGACGAAGTTGTGGGCAACGTTTACGACAACCCGGACCTTGCCAAAGGAGGGCGTAAGTATGACGAAAGCAGAGCTTGAGACGCTTTCAGAACGCTGGCGAAATAAATCAGAAAGCGCCCTAGAGCGATACCAGGAGACCGGCACACAGAGATACTACCGGGAATACTGCAACGCCGAAGACCTGGCAGACGCATTGAAAATGGCCGCAGATGCCGCAGACGTCCACGCCGACAACATACACACAAAGGCACAGCTTGCTAATTTTGCATATAAGGCTTGGTTGATAGAACACACAGAGGAAGCGGAGAAGGCCAAAAAGACAGAGGAACTTTTGACCGAGCTTATTTCCTATGGCGTCATGAAAGGAGTAATCCGCAATGATGAATAAAAGCGCCATCGACTGGTGCGATTTTTCATGGAACCCCGTCACCGGCTGCAATTTTGGCTGTGAATACTGCTACGCCCGCCGCCAGGCCACCCGATTTTCCGGGAACACCCGCCTGAACATGACGAACGAGCAGCTTAAAACGGAAACCGCCGGGCTTTACGTCTTGGAACAACCTTTCAAGAACTACAACGGCGCCGTTCTTCCGTTCCCGGCCGGATTTGCCCCGACCTTCCACAAATACCGCCTTGGAGACCCGGCGAAGAAAAAGAAGCCCGCGAACATTTTCGTTTGCAGCATGGCGGACCTTTTCGGAAACTGGATTCCCGAAGAATGGATCGAGGCGGTTTTTGAAGCCTGCAAGGCGGCACCCCAGCACAATTACTTATTCCTGACCAAGAACCCAGGCCGCTACCAGACCCTTGCAGCAGCGGGAAAGCTGCCGGAACTTCCGAACTTCTGGTATGGCAGCAGCATAACGGGCCCGGAAAACAGTTTTTGGTGGAGTGAATACCACCACACCTTTGTGAGCTATGAACCCATGCTTAAACCCCTGGGCATTGCAGACGAGGACGCGGCCGCAAAGGTTGACTGGATTATCGCCGGAGCCGAAACCGGACACAGGGCGGGGAAGATCACCCCAGAAGAAGGCTGGCTGGAAGAACTGGCAGCCGCAGCACGAAGGGCAGGCGTCCCGCTTTGGATCAAAGACAGCGAGGAGATCCGCACTGTGATAGGCGGAGAACCGGCCCAGGCCTTGCCGGATGCGCTTAAACGCCCCAAGGACCGCCCCACGCCGCACTGCGCCGAGTGTGAGCACTGCGTTAAGACCCATGAGGGACAGCGAGGCACACGGAAAGAATGCGCCATTGGATGGACAGCCGAGGGCTACGAGGATGGAGGCGCCCGCCACATTCCGACCAGAGGAAACCGCCAGTCACCCGACTGGTGCCCGAGAAGAAAGGACGATGCAGAATGAACAGCCGCGAGAACATGGGCGCCCTGGGCTCCCGTATTGCCAACATGGGCCAGACCCTTATGCAGGCCGCAATCCGTACCGGCGTAGCAGCAGGCGTGAGCGCAGCGGCCGCACACATTGAGGAAGAGCACCAGAAGGAGGCAAAGGAGCGCACGGACCGGCGCCTCCATAACACCCGGCTTCTGCTGAAAAACTACCGCCTTTTGAAGCGGCACACGGCAGGCGCCATCTACAACGCCAAGCAGGCCAAGGAGAAAGAGAGCGCAGCCAGCATCCTGGACGGCCTGGAAAGCTACACCCGAGACGACAGCCTCTATATTGAGAGCATCAAGCGCAGCCAGGAACGCACCCTCATTATTCTGGCCCACATTGAGAAGATGTTGGACCTCTACCGCGTCTGGTGCCAGCAGAACGGCACGGAGGAGGACGTGAGGCGCTACGAGGTGGTAATGGAAACGTACATCCGGGAGCCGAAAAAAAGTGTACAGGAAATCGCGGGCACTTTTGGCATCGAGCGGCGCACCGTGTACAAGGACCTCAATGCAGCAATTCAGCCGCTTACCGCCTTGTTTTTTGGCATTGACGCCGTAAAGGCTGCCTAACGTGCGCCAGGGTGCACAAATTGGGCACTGACAGGGCACTTTGAAAGATATATAATACTAGCATGGAGGCTTGAGGATGAATGAAAAACCCTATAACGGTACCCCCCCCCCGAGAGGTAACGCCTGACGGCTTCAAAGTATACTGTGCGTATGACGAGATCGTGGAAACCGACAGCCTGAAACCGAACCCCCGGAACCCGAACAGGCACCCGGAGGCACAAGTGAAGATGCTGGCCCACATAATTGCGGAACAGGGGTGGCGAGCCCCTATCACCGTGAGCAGGCGCAGCGGCTACATTGTACGCGGCCACGCCAGACGCCTTGCAAGCTATGAGGCGGGCAGCCGGTACGCCCCCATCGAGTGGCAAGACTACGACAACGACAGCGCCGAAATGGCGGACCTTGTCGCAGACAACCGAATCGCGGAGCTTGCCGTCCTGGACCAGGATGCAATAGCCGGGATTCTGGCCGAGCTGAAAGAGAACACCGACGACCTGGACCCGGAGCTGTCCGGCTTTACGGCGGAACAGATCAAGGACATGATCGCGGAAAACAAGACCGACAGGGAAGCCGAGGAACAGGCCGCGCGCCTGACCCTGGGCGAAAGATTCCTCATTCCGCCCTTTACTGTCCTGGATTCCAGAGGCGGCGTATGGGCCGAAAGAAAGAAGGCCTGGAAGCGCCTCGGTATCCGTTCCGAGGTTGGCCGCGGTGCTGACGACGACAACACGAAGGCGGGCTTGACTTATAACATAAGCAGCCAGCCGCCGGGTGCCTACAAGGCCAAGAACGCCTATGAAGAAAAAATCGGGCAGAAAATAAGCTGGGAGGAGTTCGCCGAACTTTTCCCGGATGCTATGGCGTACAGCGCCACGTCCATTTTTGACCCGGTTTTGTGTGAGCTGGCATACCGCTGGTTTTGCCCGCAGGGCGGCACGATCATTGACCCCTTCGCAGGCGGCAGCGTTCGCGGCGTGGTGGCGGCCCTTACCGGCCGCAAATACACCGGCTGCGATTTAAGCGGCCGCCAGATCGAGGCCAACGTGAGCAACTGGGAAGAGATCTCCCACATTAGTGTCCTGGACGATGCGCCCGAGGTGACACCGCCCACATGGATAAACGGCGACAGCTCCCACATCGACGAGCTGGCACCGGGAGAATATGACCTGTTTTTCACTTGCCCGCCCTATGCAGATCTTGAAGTGTACAGCGACAAGCCCGAGGACCTTTCAAACAAGGAATACCCCGAGTTCTTGCAGCTTTACCGCAACGTGATCCGCCGGGCAACCGCTATGCTGAAACCTGACAGCTTTGCCGTTATTGTGGTGAGCGACCTTCGGGACAAGAAGGGCTTTTACCGCAATTTCGTTTCTGACACCATCGACGCCTTCCAGGACGTCGGCCTGAAATTTTACAACGAAGCGATTCTGGTAAATACGGCCGGAGGCCTGGCAATTCGCGTGGGAAAGCAGTTTGAGCACAGCCGGAAAATGGGCAAAGACCACCAGAACGTCCTTGTGTTCTGCAACGGAGATCCTGCCCAAAGCGCAGCCTTCCGCACGGAAGACCCGCAGGGATACGCGGAGGACATAAACAGCTATCTGAAAGCCGGAGCGGGCAAACTTGGCGTGAACCACGAAAAAGTCCTGGTTTTTGCCAAGGGCGACCCGGAGAAGGCCGCGGAGACCATCGGAACGCCGGAAACCGCAGAGGAAGCCGACCGGTACGACAACACGGCCCTATTGAAAGAAATTCTCGGAGAAGACACCGGGGACGAATAACAGCGTAGGAGGCTCGGGAGCAATCCCGGGCCTTACTTTTTGCCAGGAAGGAGGAAAGACCATGGCACACACAGGGCAGCGCGACCCGTGGGAACGCCTGCCAGGAGAGACGGCGCGGCAGTATGAGTGCTTCTGCGCTTACCGCGATATGCGATACTTGGAGAAGCCAAAGAAGCCGGGCGGCATTGTTCGGCCGGACTTTACCGTTCGCCGCAGCATTCGCGGTCTTGCCGAGCAGATGGGCGTTACCCGCAAGAGCCTGGAACCCATGAGCGCAAAGTTTGACTGGGTTGCCAGGGCAGAGGAGTACGACAGCTATATCCTGGATTGCGTAGCGGCCCAGAACACGGCCCAGATCGTGAAGATGCACGAGAAGCACGCGGCCATTGCGGAACAGATGCTGCGCAAGGCCACCAGCCGCCTGCTGACCATCCCGGACGCCGATATAGACGCAAACGCCGTTGTTCGCATGGTGGATATAGGCGTAAAGGTGGAGCGGCTGAGCCGAGGAGAGCCCACGGAAAACCGCACCGTGACCCATGGCGGCGCGCTGGAAGTAGAAAACACGCAGCGCGCGGACCTTTCCGCCCTTTCCGACGAGGAGCTAAACCAGCTTGCCGGACTACTGGAAAAATCTAGCCCAGGTTGACCCTGCGGCGCTTCTCCGACAGATCCGCCGGGAGCAGGCGGAACGGAACCTCCCCGAGTTCATCCGCCAGGCCTGGTCCGTCATTGAGCCAGGCACGACGTTCATCGACAACTGGCACATAGATTGCATCGGCGAGTACCTGGAAGCGGTAAACCGCGGCCAGATCACCCGCCTGATCGTAAATATGCCACCTCGCCACATGAAATCCCTGGAAATAACCGTGTGCTATCCGGCCTGGACGTGGGTAAAGCACCCGGAACGGCGATTCATAAAAGTTTCGTATTCTGACAACCTGAGCCGCAAGCACAACGTTTTGACCCGCGACATTATACAATCCCCGTGGTATGCAGCCAACTGGGGAGACCGATTCAGCCTAAAAGACGACGTGAACCGGCAAAACGAATTTAAGAACAACCACCAAGGCCTTATGTTTTCGACCTCTGTCGGCGGCGCGCTGACCGGTGAAGGCGGCGACTGCATCATACTGGACGACCCGCAGAACCCATTACAGGCCAACAGCGAAACCGAGAGAGAAGCAACCATAGCCTTCTTCAAGAATACCCTGCAATCCCGTCTGAACGACCCGAAGACGGGCGTTTTTATTATTGTGATGCAGCGCCTTCACGAAAAGGACCTGACCGGCCATATTTTGGCCGAGGACCTGGGCTATACACACCTTTGCCTCCCGGCGGAGGCGCCGCAGCGCACAATAATCACCTTCCCGGTGAGCGGCCGCGAGGTGATCCGCGAGGAAGGCGACATCCTGAACCCGCAGCGTTTCGACAAAGAGACCCTGGCGAGCCTAAAAAAGTCCATGGGCTCCTTGCAGTATGCAGGCCAGTATGAACAGACCCCCGCCCCGGCGGACGGCCTGATCTTTAAGCGCGAATGGCTGCAAAACTTCTTCGACCCCAAAGCAGCGCCCCACCAAAGTATGCTTATCCAGTCCTGGGATATGGCTTTCACCAAGAGCGAAGGCAGCGCCAAGGTTGCTGGCTACATTGTGGGCCGGAGTGGTGCAGACATTTACATTTGGGACCTGGTAAACGAAAAAATGACCTTTACCGAGAGCGTGGCGGCCGTGCGCACCCTGACGGGCAAATGGCCGAAAGCCAGGGCGAAGGTTATAGAGAACAAGGCCAACGGCCCCGCAATCGTTGACCTGTTGAAAAAGCAGATTCCCGGCATGGTAGAGTTTAACCCAAAGGGCAGCAAGCAAGAACGTGCTCTTTCCGTTACGCCCTACTTTGAAGCCGGGAATATTCATTTCCCGAAGCCGGAAACGGCGCCCTGGGTACACGACACCATCCAGGATCTTTTGATGTTTCCAAAGGGCGAATACAAGGACGATATAGACGCACTTGTGCAGGCTATCTTGTACTTGATGGACAAGCCCGCAAAGAGCCCGCCAAAGGCAGAAGCAATGCTTTCCAAGAGCAGCTATTGGCGGAGATAAACAGAAGGAGGAAAACGCGTGACAACCCGAAAAGGAGAAGTCGGCCGCATAGGCCAGAAACGCTATGGCGGCGTCTTTTATGAAGAATTTTTGCCGGAGCTGCGCGGCCGCCGGGGCATGGCGGCTTATAGCGAAATGGCAGCAAATGACGACCTTGTGGGCGCCATTCTGTACGCAATAAAAATGCTGATCCGGCAAGTAGACTGGAACGTGGCGCCCGGCGGCGCTTCCGAGAAGGACCAGGAGGCCGCAGACTTCGTTCTGGAATGTATGGCCGATATGCAAGACACCTGGACGGACACGATCAGCGAAATCTTGTCCTTTCTGACTTTCGGCTGGTCCGCCCACGAGATCGTTTACAAGCGCCGGTGCGGCAGCAGCCGGGACCCGCGCCTGAACAGCAAGTACAACGACAGCTTGGTGGGCTGGATGAAACTTCCCATCCGCTCCCAAGAAAGCCTCTACCAATGGGAGTACGACGAGAACGACAACCTTGTCGCGCTGACCCAGATGCCCCCGCCGGATTTTGAGCTTATCACAATTCCGGCGGAAAAGCTGCTTTTCTTCCGCACGGAGAGCAGCAAGGGCAACCCGGAGGGCCGCAGCATTCTGCGCAACGCTTACCGCTCCTGGTATTTCAAGCGCAGAATCCAGGAAATTGAAGGCATCGGCATTGAACGCGACCTAGCGGGTTTTCCGGTGCTGACCGCGCCGGAAGGGCTGGACATTTGGGACCAGCACGACCCGGATATGGTCGCAGTTCTGAAAAACGCACAATCCATTGTGCAGAACATCCGCCGGGACCACCTGGAAGGCCTTGTGCTTCCGTTCGGCTGGAAGTTGGAACTTTTGAGCAGCGGCGGAGACCGGCAGTTTGACACGAACAAGACCATCGACCGCTACGACACCCGAATCGCCATGACCGTTATGGCAGATTTTGTGCTGCTGGGCCACCAGCAGACCGGCTCCTTTGCGTTGAGCGACAACAAGACGCATATTTTTTCCATGGCGATCGAAGCCTTCCTGGACGTGATCTGCGAGCAGTTCAACAATAAGGCCATCCCTGACCTTATGAAAATGAACGGCGAGCACTTCACAGGCCTTACGGACTACCCGCACCTTACCCATGGCGACGTGGAGGACGTGGACCTGGACAAGCTGGGCAACTACTTGAAGAACGTCACGACCTCCGGCCTCCTGGTGCCCGACGAGGGCGTGGAAGACTACATCCGCGCGGCCGCCGGGCTGCCGAAGCGGCTTGACGACTATGTGCCGATGCCTGGCGAGGACCGGGAACCGGGCAAGGTGAGAACCACCCAGAAGCCGAAGAAGGACACCGGCGACAAGATGGGCGGCCTTGACGACGAGGAGCCGGAGGAAGACCCGGCGGAAGTAGAAAAGGCAAGAAAGGACCTGGGGAGGGACTAAGATGTTTAGCATTCGCAAGGCACGGGCAGCAACGCCCCACGACTTCGTGGCAAAATCAAAGCCCAAGAAGTCGAAGGCGGGCAAAGATGCCCTTAAAAAGCTGAACGACTACCTGAACTCGGCTTCCAGTGAGCCGATGTACTTCCTACACAACTTTTGGAAGGCCCAGAGCAACGCCATCACCTACAAAGAACTTCGTGAAGCCATTATGAACGGCCACCTTGACGAAGCAACCCTCCAAGCGTGGCAGCAAGATTACTCCCTCTTTGTGAAAAGCCACCTTGAACCCATCTGGCAGCAGGCAGCCAAAGCCGGAGCCGATGCCCTGGCGGCGTCGGCTTCCGGCGGGTGGGTTTTCGACCCCATGAGTGACGCCATGACAGCCTGGATCAAGGACCACGGCGCCGAGTGGGTAACGAAAATAAACGACGAAACCCGGGACGCCATGCGCGCCATGATTGAGGCCAGCACAAAGGGCCAGTTCACGGTGGACGAGCTTTCCCGGGCAATCCGGCCGCTTATCGGTCTGACAGAGCCCCAGGCGGCCGCAAACCTGAAATATTACGCCAGCGTAAAGAAAAATCTTATCGACAACGGCGTGAAGGCGGATGCGGCCACAAAGAAGGCCCGGGAGCAGGCCTATAAGTACGCCGATAAGCAGCTCCGGCAGCGGGCCTATACCATTGCCATCACGGAGAACGCCGCAGCGTACTGCGCCGGATACCGTGAGGGCACGGCACAGGCGCAGACGCAGGGCTATCTTGGGAAGGGTGTGTATGTTTTTGCGACCGCCGACGATGAAGACGTCTGCCCGGTATGCAGTGCCCTGAACGGCACAGAAACCGACGCCGAGGGAAGTTACCACATCGGCACAACAAAAATGGCCTTCAAGATGGGCCAGCATCCACCGGTACACCCGCGCTGCCGGTGCGCCGAATACTTCGAGGAGAAGGAACCGCCCGTATTTCTGCCCCAGCAGCCTGCACAGGACGTTATACAACCGTGGCCTGGTAATTTGCCGGACCCCGGCGAAGACAGCGCAGACGAAAGCCAGGCCTATGTGGCGGGCAGTCTGAAAGTGCCGGACGTCATGACCTCGAACGGGCCCGTCCACCTTGGCAATACCGGGAAAATGTACGACTACACCGACGCCAACGGCTGGGAATGGTATTTCAAGCCTGCACAGAGCAAGGGCGGGCAGTATGAGCCTTTCCGGGCCTATGCACAGGAGGCGGGCTATAAGGTGCAGTCTATTGTGGACCCGGACACGGCCGTCCCGGTGGGCGTCGGAACCATTGACGGAAAGTTTGGAGCGTTCCAGGAGAAGGTGCAGACCTCCGCCGGGGGAATTGACCTTGAAGCATGGCAGTTGGGTGCAGCTTCCGACCTTTCGCCGGAGGTGACGGCACAGATCCAGCGCGAGCACGTCACGGACTGGCTTCTGGGCAACTTTGACGCCCACGGCGAAAACTTCCTGACGGACCAGGAGGGCCGAATCGTTGGCATTGACAAGGAACAGGCCTTCCGGTACATGAACGACGCCAAAAGCCATGTAATGAGCTACACATACCACCCGAACAGCGCATACGGCGAAACAGAGCCGGTTTACAACACCCTTTTCCGCCGGTTTGCGGAGGAGGACATAGACCTGAACCTCCAAGACACCTTGCCGTATATAAAGCGGGTGGAGAGCATACCGGACAAGGAATACCGCGAGATCTTCCGCCCCTATGCCGAGGCATTGCACGGCCAGGGAAAGGAAGCCGAAAAGCTGCTGGACGAGATCGTGGAGCGGAAAAGCACCCTCCGCGAAACCTACCGCACGTTTTACGAAAGCCTTTTGACGGAACGCACCGGCGTGAAGACTTCTTTTGTTTGGGCAGACGAGGCCGCAGCCGTTGCGAAGCAGCCACTTGCGGCCGTGCAGATCACCCCGCAAGCGGCTAAGGACATGACCGTCCAAGACCTGAAACAGATTGCAAAGAGCAAGGGCATTGCCTATTACGGCAAGATGAACAAAGCCCAGCTTGTGCAGGCTGTGACGGACCCCGTGAAAGCCGCAGAGCTTTCCCAGGAGGCGAAGGCCAAGGCTGCCGCAAATGCAGCCGCACGAAAGGCGAAAGCCCAGTACACAGCCCCGCAGGCGGCAATCCCGAAGGGCGTAAAGGGCGCCGGGGATATTTTCACAGATCTGTCGAAAGTTCCGACCACGCAAGAGGGAATCCCGATTTCTTCCGACCGCAGCAGCGTGGAGGGCCTTGTTCTTCGCGCCCGGCGGATGAACATTGACGGCTCGGAGTTCTACGAGGTGAGCGGAAAGCTAACGCAAGGGACCTGGGAGCGGACGTTGAAGACGATCAAGCCCAACAGCGCAACCGAGGCGCTGGAATTTGAGGAAGCCTCCAAGACGAGCGCCTTTTTCAGCTCCGGCGGATTGAGCATAGGCGTAAACACGAAGTGCCAGGCCGTGCACGATGGGGAAAAGACCTTGCAGGTCTATACCCACGAAGGCGGAAACTATTACTCCTGGCAGGGCTTTTTCCGGGCTCGTGTTCCGGTGACGGCAGACGGCGGGTTTGATGCCAGGGAAATGAAGGGCCTGCTAAAAACGGCCGGTCTTGACGACCTAACGGCAACGCCTACGGCAGAAGCCGAAAAGCGCCTCATAAAATCCCGCTTGGTCTGGCAAAACGCTCCTTCCCGCGTTCCAGAGTACGAAACCCTGACGGGCGACGCCCTGGACAAAAAGCTGGACGAGATCCTAAAGGACCTTGGCGTTGACCAGAAGCGGGTGGACGGCGTGGAACTGCGCAAGGTATGCGACGGCTACGCCGTCTATTACGACCCGGAGCAGGCCAAAGCCCTAAAGGCTGCGGGCGCAGATTATGTTTGGTGCGGAGTTGGCAGAGCCGAAAGCGTTGTTTCTATCGTTCAAAGTGGCGGCCTTCGCAGCACAAACCGGCGTTGCCTTTCCGGCATCCGGCTGACCGGCGCAAGCCCGAGTTCTGACATGGGAACCGGCGGCGCCGACAACGTTTTTACCCGCATCGGAACGAACGCAGGCCGCGGGAAAATCCGGTATGATGACAGCTTTTGCGGCAGCGGCTACCGCCTCATTATAGACGAAGCGGAACTGGGCCGCACGGACTGGTACGCATATACCGGCGATAACTTCGGAACGACCAGGCCGAGCACTCTTCACAGCCGCCAAGGCTCTGAGGAGTTTGTGAAAGGTCAGAACAGATCTTTCAGACCCGGAAACGAAATCATGTTCCGCCAGGGCATACCGACAGAATCTATACAAAAGATTCGCTGCTCGGGCGACTATGAGCGCGACAAGCTGCTGAAAGCGTTTCGTGACGCCGGAATAACGAGCGTGAACGGGATTCCGATTGAGGACTTTGTGGAGGTTGGCGATTACTTATGAACAGACGCCTTGTTTATACCGTAAAGCGGCCGGGCGATAAGAAGCCCACCGGCCTTGCCCTGAACTGCCACCTTTGGCACGGTGCTTTCCGTTACTTCGACATGGAGCACGGCCACGAGATCCCCGGCAAGGTGACAGAGGACGGAGAGGACGCCTTCACATTCACTTCGGAGGGCTGCGCGCCCGGAGCCTGGCAGTTTGAGAAGCTGACTATTGAACGTTTCCGCCGCGAAACCTACAAGATCGTGGAAGGCGGCAACTACATTGCGCAGACAATCCGCAGCACGGCGGACCTTCACGAATGGTACCGCAAGAGGTATGGCGAAGCCGCCGGTCTCTGCTTTCCGCGCGTAAATAACGAATAATTTACGCTTAAATTTTGAAATACGCTGAATTTACGCTGACTTTTGCAATTATTTTGCAAATTCAGCGAATAAGGAGAGAGCCATGTTTACTTTTAACGAAGCACTCGGCAAGAAGCCGCCCGGCAAAGAGCCGAGCGGCCGCATTGCTGGCACCTTCAAGATCCAGAAGTCTGTTGACGAAAAGCGCCTGGCCTTTGGCTGGGCCAGCGTGGCAGCCACGGCCGCGGGTGACACCGTGACGGACTACTACGAGGACATCATAGAGCCCGACGAGCTGGAACAGGCTGCCTATAACTTCGTGCAGTTCTACCGCGAGGGCGGCGAAATGCACGAGCGCGGCGGCTGTGCCGTCCTGGTGGAGAGCGTAATTTTCACCAAGGAAAAAATGGCCGCTATGGGCATCCCGGAAGGCGTTGTCCCGGAAGGCTGGTGGATCGGCTTTAAGGTGACAGACGACGAGGTTTGGGAGAAGGTCAAAGACGGCACTTATCCCATGTTTTCCATTGAGGGCGAGGCCGTCCGCGAGGAAGCGGACGAGGAGCCCGAGAACTGAATACCGATAAACCAAAGCCTCGGCACCCGCCGGGGCTTTGTTGTTTATAAAAATCTTCAAAGAAAGGAGGAAACGCAAATGGCAACCAAACTTAAAAACCTGAAAATCAAGAAGGTGGACTTTGTGGACAACGGCGCAAACCCTGGCGCAAGCATTGCCCTGTACAAGAGCAAGCCCGCGGAAGGGAAAGCGCCTGCCGTAAAGCCCGAGGAGGGCACCCCGCCCGAGGAATCTTTTTTGAAGCGGATCGTTCACGCCATTGCCAAGAGCATCGGCGCAACCGATGCACAGGCAGCCGCGGCCGTTGAAGAAGTTTCCAAGAATGCGGACGTTCCCACCTTTTGCGACGCTATGGCTCGCCGCCGGATGCGCCAGACCACAGAAGAAATCTGGGATTACTGCTATGCCCTGAATGACAGCCTGTGCGGCATTGTGGCAAATGCCGAAATTACGGCCGAGGACAAAAAGGCCCTCATGGCCCAGAGCTGCGCAGAGTTCGCAGCGGCGACAGAAGCGGCAATCCCGAAGTGGTCCGGCGGTATTCCCGTGAAGTTGGAAAAGGCAGCCCCCGCGCCTCTGACGCCCGACAGAATCGAGAACGCCAAAGCAGCCCGCGCCCGCCTGGACGAGATGATCGCCAAGGCGGAGCCGAAACCCGCAACCAAAGATACACCGCCGGAGCCCCCGAAAGAGGGCACCGACCCGACGCCTCCCGCTGACCCGCAGCGAGAGGAACCCGTTCAGAAAGGAGCATTTGACATGGAAATCGACAAGAGCAAGCTGTCCGCCGAGGAAGTGGCTCAGCTGGAAGCAATCGAGAAGAAGGCCGGTATCCCGGCCAAGGCAACGCCTGCCGTCCCTGCTGGCGTTGAGAAGGCCGCCCCCGCCACCCCCGCAGATAACGCCACGGACGGCGAGGAGGACATTTACAAGGGCATTCACCCCGATGTTGCCAAGGAGATCGCAGAACTGCGCAAGTTCCGCCAGGACGCGGAGAACCGCGAACTTCTGGCCGTTGCCAAGAAGTACGAGCTTCTGGGCAAGAAGCCCGAGGAACTTGTCCCCGTGCTGAAATCCCTGAAAGCCACAGGCGGCACCGCCTACAACGATATGATCGGCGTCCTGGACGCGAACCTGGAAGCTGTGCAGAAGTCCGGCGCATTTTCCGAGCTTGGCAAGCGCGGCGGCACCCACGGCGAGGTTATGGGCGGCGCAGGCGACGCATGGAGCCAGATCGAGAAGAAGGCCGAGGAGATCCGCAAGTCCGCCCCTGCTATGAGCTACTACGAGGCCATCGACACGGCTTGCCAGCAGAACCCCGATCTCGTTCACGACTACGAGAACGGCCGCTAAAGAGAGGAGGAAAAGAGTATGAGCACTATCGGCACTGCAACCAATTCCAGCCCGTACCTGGCCGCGCCTGCCGCTGCGGCCATTGAGAACGGCAAGAACCACTTTGTTACCCTGGGCGAGAACGGCGTTTCCCTGGCTACTGCTGGCGCCGCCGCCGTTGGCATTCTGCTGCCTGACACCGAGGACAAGGTAGCAGCAGGCGAGTGCGTGACCGTCCAGATCAAGGATCGCACCCTGATTCAGACCGGCGGCGCTATTACCGCGGGCGACCCCGTGGCAAGCGACGCCACCGGCTGCGCCGTAAAGGCAGAGGCGGAAAAGTTCGTCGTTGGCTATGCCATGGAGAGCGCAACCGCCGCAGGCCAGATCATCCACATCCAGATTACCAAGAGCGGCTTTGTGCCGAAGGCGGGCTAAAGGAAAGGAGAATTAAACCATGAATACCAGAAACACTACCGCGGGCATTACGGCCGAGATCGCCAAGGGCTGGCAGCCCAACAACTACCTGACCAATATGTCCATGGCGTACTTCCAGAAGCCGGAAGACTATGTGGCACACAGCATTTTCCCGGTCTGCCCGGTGCAGCTGTCCGCTTCCTACTACTACACGTTCAGCAAGGAAGATCTGGCTCGCGATAACGTGCAGCCTAAGCCCGCGTTCGGCAAGGTTGATCCTGCTGTGATGGGCCAGGACGACAACACCTACAAGTGCCACGTTGACCAGATCATCCTTGGCATTGACCAGATCGCCGCCCTGAACTACCAGCGCAGCCGCGCCCCTGGCGTGAACGACCCTCGCCGCGCCAAGGTCCGCACCGCCACCGAACAGATGCTGCTGCACCAGGACATTCTTTTCGCAAAGAGCTTTTTCCGCGCTGGCGTCTGGGCAAATGAGCTGACCGGTACCACCAACGGCAGCGGTTCTAAGGAGTTCGTGAAGTTCAACGACACTTCTTTTGACCCCATCGGCTTCTTCGACGACCTGCGCACCGAGATCAAGCGCCAGGGCCGCCGCACCCCGAACCGCCTGGCTCTGGGCATCCAGGCCTACAATGCCCTGAAAAACAACCCCTTCGTGAAGGAGAGCGTGAAATACACCGGCACCACCGCAAACCCGGCCATCGTTACGCCCAACGTTCTGGCGCAACTTTTCGGCGTTGAGCAGGTGAAGATCCTGGAATCCACCTACAACTCCGCAGGCCTGGGCCAGAAGGAGAACATGGAGTTCATCTGTGACCCCAAGGCTGCACTGCTGTGCTATGCCACCCCGACCCCGCAGATCGACGAGCCCTCCGCAGGCTACATTTTCACCTGGGATATGCTGGGCAACGGCGCTTCTGTCGCCTTTGACCAGTACGAGGGCGAAAACGGCACTCACGCGGAGTTCATCGAAGGCCTGTGCGCTTCTGACATGAAGAAGACTTCTGACGACCTGGCAATCTTCCTGAAGGACTGTGTCTAAGGAGGCTGCCATGGGATACACCTGTCTGAAAATGGCGACCTTCGGCGGCGTGAAATACCGCCCGGGGGACGTTGTGGAGGCTGAAATGATCCAGCCGGGCAGCGCAAGGGCAATGCAGGACATGGGCATTATTGCCGAGTTCCAGGACCTCGAAGTGGGCAAAATCGAAACGCTGACCCTCCCCATTACTGCGGAGGGCGGCGTGGTAGAGCTTGACGCCACCCCGGACGCCGTTGTCCAGGCTGTGTGCATTTTGCAGCAGCGGGCCGAGGAGGCAGTGGCGACCATTGCCGAGGTTGAGGACCAGAGCGTCCTTATTCTGGTGAACGCCTGCGACAGCCGCAAGAGCGTCAAGACGGCTGCAAAGGAACGCGGCGTATTCCTGGAAGACGAGGCCGCAAAGGCCGCGCAGGAGGCCCCGGAGGGCGGCTCCGAGGGGGTGAGCTGATTGGCACAGCTCACATACACCTACGACGCGAGCAAAATCGCTGAACACGGCCTTGACCAGATGCGCTTCGAGCTGGGGGACACGATGGTGGAGGGCGGCGTGGAAACCTGTGCGTTGAGCGACCAGGAATACAAGGCCGTCATTGAAGCCTACCCCCGCTGGAAACGTGCAAAGCTGGCCTGCGTGGAAAGCATTCTGCGCCGGTTTTCCTACGAGGTGAACACCAAGGTTGGAGAACTGAACCTCTCCCTGAGCGACCGCCTGGACTACTGGAAAAAGCTCTATTCTGACTTAAAGGCAGATGTGAGCGCTTCCGCCCCGTTGGCAAACCCGGCGGCTATCAACGGCGACCACTATTTCTATGCTGGCATGATGGAGAACCACGGGATCGGCAGAGGAGGCGGCCATGTTTTACCTTAGACCCGGGAACCTTTACAAGGACTTTGTGATCGAGCCGCACATAGCGGAAAAGAGCACGACCGGGCGGGCAACTGCGAAATACGACACGGAGAGCCGACAGCTTCTCCGCGGCGTACTTTCGGACGCTTCCCCGGAAGTAATCGAGCGATTCAGCCAGAACGCGCATCCGGTCACGCACCAGATCGCGCAACGCGGCAGGCCCAAGGCCAAGGCTGGCGACCGCCTTATTTTGGAGAACCGGGCGTACTACGTTGAAGGCGTGGACCCGCTCGGGGACCTGGGCCTTTATACGCTCTACTACGTTCAGCAAAGGGAGGACACGCACAATGGAAATTGATATTTCTGGCGCCGTCCAGGGCTTTGTACAGGACGTGGAAAAACAGGTTGCGAGCCGCGCCGAGCGTGCCGCACACGTTATTCGCAAGTACGAACTAAGCGTGCTGTCGAACAACCCGAAGCGCAGCGGCAAAGTATACCGCAAGCCTGCGAGCAATAAGACCTACACGGCATCCGCCCCCGGTGAACCGCCCGCCCTTCGCACCGGCGACCTCCGCCGGAGCTTCCGACCGCTTGCAAAGAGCGAAATCGTCCAGAGCGCCAAGCACTACACACCCGGCATCCGCACAGATGTGAAGTATGCGCCGCTCCTGGAAGATGGAACCGGCAGAATTTCCCCGCGCCCCTACGCGGAGGAGATCAAGCAGAAGGCCTTCCCCGAGGTGAAGGCTATTTTTGAAGAAAAATACACCTAAGAGGAGGGCAGCCCCATGGGCCTTATGAAGGAAACCACATCCGCGGCGATTGATACAACCGCCATCCACCCCGGCGACCTGATCCGCGCAAAGTACGCAGACTGGAACGAGGCAAAGAACGGTATTGTTACCGCCGTGACCGGCGGGGAAATCCGCTGCCTTTACTTTCCGGGCATCCGGAACGTGTGCAATTACTTTCTGATCGCGGCAGACGAGGTTACAGAAGGGCTTTGGGATATTTCCTGGAGCACCGACATGAAGACCATCCAGACCGAGGGAGTACAGCATGACGCTTGAAGAACTTATCTATAAGCGGATCTCTGAATCCGCCGCCGCTGAACGGCTGGCGCTCCACAACGGGGCACCGGCCGTTTTCTTTGGCCCGGTGCCTACCGACACGGACCCGGGCTGGGCCGGGGCTGAACAGTACCCGCGTATTTCCTACACCATCGACATGAGGGCAAACCCCGAGCGCCAAACCGCCGGGAATCTGTACCTTGATGTTTGGTGCCTGGACAGCGGGACCGCACCGGAGGCCGTAGAGCCCAGCGTCCGGGCTGCCCTGTGCGACGTTATTATGGCGCCGCATGAACAGCCCCCGTACAGCCTGGCGTGGGTCACAAGTGAAACCTTCGAGGCCACAAAGCAGCTTGACAAGAGCGCCCGCGTTATTGGCGTGACGGTGACGTTTGACCTGTACGCATTTCCGCGCCAGGAAACCACCGACCCGGACCCCATCCTGGCAATGAACGCCTTCACGAGCAAGTGGAGCGGCGACGCCGTGACCGTAATCGGAAGCGACCGCATGGGCGAGTATACGGAGCCGTCGGACGAACGCCCGGCGGCTTATTTTCGCCTTGCAAACTACCACCTGGCACAGGAAACGCACACCGTGGCGTGGATGGAAGGCGTCCTGGTGGGCCACATGATCGCACCGACCTATGCAGGCCGCCAACGTTGGCTCAAGGCCTTGGCGGACGAGCTTGCAACCCGCGGGGAAGTCGAAATGCTGGACACCTCGCCCATGTTTATACGCGCTCTGGAAGTGGACGGGAGCCTGGACCCGCTCACCGCAGGGCAAATGCGCCTTGGCGTCCGCTGGGGAATCCTGAAACGGCCCAGATACGCGCACAAACTGAACAACCCCTATACGAATTACAACTACAAACCGTAAAAGGAGGCTATTATGGCAGAAACCAAAACCACGGCTGCCGCGCCCGTAGAGGCGGCCGCCACCTATACCGCCGCAGAGCTTATCACAGCAGCGCCGGAAAAGTTTGGCGTTTCGCGCGACATCGCAACCGCCGCCCTGCGCATGGCTGGCAAAAAGTCCGCCACCGTTGAGGAGGCAAAGACCATTATTACCGCGTTTGCAACCAGGGAGGTGAAATAATTATGGCTGGTACCTTTTCTGTGGGCGAATCCAAGACCCGCCCGGGCGTTTACCACCGGCGTTATAGCGTTGGCGGCGGCGAGGTCGCCGGTGCGCTGAATGGCGTCGGCATGGGCATTATTCGCGCAAACTGGGGCCCGCTGAACCGGGCTGTTGCGTTTGAGCCGTCCACCAACGTGAACGCTGTGTTTGGCAGCGGCAACACTGAGGACCTTATCACCGAAATGTTTTCCGGCGGTATTTCCAGCGGCTATTTCGTGCGCTGCGGCACCGGCGGCACGGCGCCCACCATCACCCTGAAAGACAACGCGAAGGCCGACGTTGTGACCATTACCGGCGCCTACGTTGGCGATCGGGCATTTTCCGTGTCCGTTCGTGACAGCCTGACCGGCGACGGCCGCGAGTGCATCATTTACGAGGGCACGACCGAGTTCCTGAAGGTGACGTTTGAGGCCGACACCAAGGAGCCCGCAGGCCTGGCCGCGGCTATCAACGTGGCCACCAAGGACTTTGTCGCAAAGGCGACCGCCGCAGGCTCCGGCGTTATGGCTACCGTGACCCAGTCGGCTATGACCAAGGGCACCCAGCCCACGGCTGCGGTCTCCGAGTACAGCGCGGCCCTGGACGCTTTCGACGCTGTGCGCGGCAATGTTATCTGTGTGGACACCGACGACGCTGCCGTTCACTCCCTGGTGCAGGCATACATTACCCGCACCTTTACCGGCGGCAGCTACCCGATGGGCTGCGTCGCCGAGAATAAGGGCGTCGAGTTCGACACCCGCACGACCCACGCCGCCGCTTTCAATGACGAGAAGATGCACTACTGCGTCAACGGCGCCCTGAATGCTACCGGCGACGACTACAACGGCTACAAGCTGGCCGCCCGCATTGGCGGCATGATTGCTTCCGTTGCCTCCAACGTGTCCCTTACCCACACCGTTGTGAAGGGTTTTGTTGATCTGGACGAAGGCCTGACCAACAGCCAGATCGAGAAGGCATTGAAGCGCGGCTGCATCGTGCTGACCAAGAACGCTTCCGGCCAGGTGCAGATCGAGCAGGGCATCAACACCCTGGTGAGCCCTGACGGCAACATGGATGCGGGCTGGAAGAAGATCCGCCGCACCAAGGAACGCTTCGAGCTTATGCAGCGCATCGACGACAGCCTGGACCCCATTGTGGGCAAGCTGGACAACGACAGCGACGGCCGCGCCACCGTTATTGCCATGGGCAAGGCAATCATTGCCGCCATGGTGGGCGAAAAGAAGCTGACTTCCGGCGATATGTACGAGGACGAGAGCAACCCGCCGCAGGGCGATTCCGCATGGTTCATCCTTGACATTGTGGACAAGGACAGCTTGGAGCACGTCTATCTGGCGTACAAGTATCGCTTTGCTACCGAAGTAAGCGAATAAAGGAGGGAATAAGCTATGCATAATCAGTCCGGCCCGGCCGACAGCCGCAAGGTTTTGAGCGGCAAGGACGCTGTGCTTTTCAATGGCGAAGGCGTTATGCTTGCCACCATTGAGAACTTCCAGGTCCAGGTGAATGTTTCCAACTCTGATTACCAGCCTCTGGGCGACGCACAGGCACACGCCACCATGACCGGCTACAAGGTATCGCTGAACTTCTCGCAGATCGTGATTGAGGACGACGCCCTGATCACGGATATGTTCGAGATGATGCACAGCGGCCAGCAGCCTAACTGGGTATTCCAGGGCGTTACTTACGGCCGCAACGGCAGTGAGCAGCGCATGAACTACCGCGGCTGTGTGCCTGACGGCAACATTGACCTCCAGGGCGCATCCGTGGGCGATGTTATTAAGCGCGCATGGAACATGGTGGTCAACGACCCGCCCGAGCTCCAGAAGCTCCTGTCCGCATAAGAGAGGCCGCAAAACGAAGAACGGATACAAGGGGAGGCGCCTTGCGAGGGCGCCCCCCTATTTTGTTTTATTCGCATGAACGAACAAAGCCATCATGGAGGACAAAAATATGAGCATCAAAGCTACTGTAAACCCTGCTGCCGATACCGCCGAGATCACCAAAGAGGAGCTGATCGCGGACGCCCGCGAGCATGAAACTTCTCTGCTGGACGGCCTTCTGACTGCTGCTGGTTTCAAGACCGCAGAGGACTGCATTAAAAAAGTGGTTATTTCCCGCGGCGGCAAGGATCTGTTCAGCTTCCACATCCACCCGCTGAGCGAGGAAGATTACAACGCCTGCCGCAAGAAGTTTACCAAGTACGTTAAGAGCAAGGTACAGGGCGGCATCCGCGTGCCGGAGGAAGTGCACGCGGTGAACTACCGCGCCGCGCTGATTTACGCGGCAACCATCCCGGAGGACCAGGAAAATGTATGGGACAACAAGGCCCTGTGGAAAAAACTTGACCTTGCGACCGGTTACGAGGCCGTGAACGCCCTGCTGATGGCAGGCGAGAAGGAAGCGGTGCTTTCGCTTATCGACCAGATCAGCGGCTACGAGCTTTCCGAGGAGGACGTGGCAAAAAACTAATCCTCGCCGGAGGGCGCGCAACGCTTTTGCACCAGATCTTCCAGCGCACCGGCGTAATGCCGGGCAAGGTCTGGAACGCCCCGCATGGTGAAAGAGCGTTTTGTTTGGCCTCCATGATGGTGCAGCTCGAACAAGAGCAGAAGGCCGGAGAGGAGGGAACAAATGGCCTCTGAAACTTTTAGAATTGCCATTGACGCAACCGTCAACGACAAAACCGGCCCCGGCGTGCAGTCCGCCCAGAAGCGCCTTTCTGGGTTCGACAAGAGCATCGAGCACACCAAAGACCAGTTGGACCGGCTGACAAGTACGGGCTTCCACATTGATCTGGACGCCGTAGACCGGGCGACCGCTACGATCCAGAACGTGGAAACGAGGGCCCGGAGCTTTGCCGGGAAGGCCTGGAACTTTACGGTTGGTATCATTGACAAGGCAACGGCGCCCTTGCAGGGCATTATAAACCTTGTGAGGAACCCCGTCTTGCAGGCTGGTGCCATTTTCGGCGTTTCTGTGAGCCTGGCCGACACGGTGGGTACATACGGAGCCTTTGAGGAATCCATGTCGAACGTGAAGGCCATTTCCGGCGCCACCGGCGAGGAGTTCGAGAAACTCACCGCCAAAGCGAAAGAGGAAGGCGCAACCACGAAATTCACTGCCAAGGATTCGGCGGACGCCTTCGGCTATATGGCTATGGCGGGCTGGAAAACCGAAGATATGCTGAACGGCATTGACGGCATTATGAGCCTGGCCGCAGCCTCAAACGAAGACCTGGCGACCACTTCCGACATTGTGACCGATGCTTTGACGGCCTTCGGGCTGCAAGCATCCGATTCCGGGCACTTCGCCGACGTTCTGGCGCAGGCCAGCGCGAACGCGAACACTAACGTTGGTATGATGGGCGAATCCTTCAAGTACGTTGCCCCTGTGGCGGGTGCATTGAAGTACTCCGTGGAAGACGTTTCCCTGGCCCTGGGCCTTATGGCAAACGCCAGCGTTAAAGGCTCCATGGCAGGCACCAGCCTGAAAACCTCCCTTGCAAACCTGGCGGCCCCCACCGACAAGATGCAGGGAGCCATGGACCGGTACGGCATCAGCCTGACCAAGCGCAACGGCGAAATGAAGACCCTGCACGAGGTTTTGGACAACTTGCGCAGCAGCCTGGGCGGCCTTTCCGAGACCGAACAGACCGCGGCCGCAAGCACCATTTTCGGCAAGGAAGCCATGGCCGGTATGCTGGCAATCATCAACGCATCCGCGGATGATTACAACAAACTGACCGCAGCCGTGAACAACGCCGACGGCGCCTCCCAGCAGATGGCGGACACGATGCTGGACAACATGAACGGCAGCTTTACGCTGCTGCAATCGGCGGTTGATGGCGCAAAAATCGCCCTGGGTGAACGCCTGTCCCCGTACCTTCGGGGGTTTGCAACCTGGATCACCGGCAAAATGCCGCTTGTTGAGGACGCTATCGGCGACGTAATGGACCGCGTAGACGCGAAAATCGAAAATCTGCACCACACCATTGCGGAGTTTACCGCCAGCGACGAGTGGGCAAACGCCGACATTTGGGGCAAGCTGGGCATTGCCTGGGACAAGATCGTGGCGGAGCCGTTCGACGAGTGGTGGAACGGCAGCGGCCGTCAGTTCTTCGCCGACAGGGCCGCAGGCCTGGGCCGTGGCCTTGGCAGCGGCATTACCGCCGGATTTCTGGCTCTGCTTGGCATTGACCCTGCCGGAGCCATTGACGACGGCGCAGCTATTGGCGCAAACTTTGTTTCCGGCTTTATGGACGGCCTGGACTTCGACGGAATCCTGGACGGCTTAAAGACCTGGGCAGAGAACCACAAGGCCCAGGTGGCGGCCATTGGCGCCGTTCTCGGCTTCAAGCTGGTTACGGGCGCAGCAAGCGCCTATTCTAAACTCCGCGGTCTTACCGCGGCGTTTGGCCTTGGAGGTGGCACAGGCACCGGCGCGGGCTCTTCTGGTATGCCTTCCATGGGCGGTTCTTTCAAGACTTCCGCAGCCGTTATGAACGTAACGGCCCAGATGGTGGTTTTGAAGTCTGGCAACTTTGGCGCCGAGGCAGGCTCCAAGGCTCGCCAGGCGGCAGAAGCGGCCTTTTCTGGTGGCACTGGCAGCCCTTCGCTGCCGAGCGGCAGCGCGCTGATCCCGAGCGCGGGCACCCCGGCGACGGCCGGAGCCCTGCCCGGCGCTACAAGGCTTCTCGGCGATGGCAAGGCGACCTTTGAGGGGACGGCCGTCGAGATTGACCCGGCGACACTGCCCGCAAAGGGCCTGACTTCCGCAAATAGCTGGCTGGGCAAGTTCCTGCAAAAGGGATCTACCCAGGCTACTATGAGCGCGGACGGCACCCTCACTTCTGTTACCGGTGGCGTTGGCGGCACCCTGGGCACCGTTGGCACGGCCCTGGGGAGCCATGCGACTACGGCAGCAGGCACAGCCGCAGCGGGCGGCGCAAGCATTCTGGGCGGCATTCTGGGCCTTCTGGGCATCGGTGCAGGCGTGAGAAACCTGTACCGCGGCACCCAGACCACCGGCAAGGACGCGCAGAACGAGTATTCCAAGGGCGGAACCAAGATCGGCATGGTTGGCGCAGGCGCAGCGGCAGGCGCAGCCGTGGGCACTGTGGTGCCTGTTGTTGGAACCGGCGTCGGCGCTCTTGTGGGTGCCGGTATCGGTGGCCTTGGTGCCCTGGGCTTTGGCGATAAAATCGGCCAGGCGCTTTCTGACGCTCTGGACGAAGGCGGAGCCCTGGACAACCTGAAACAGACGGTCGGAACCTTCTTCACCTCGACGTTGCCGGAGCACTGGACGAGCTTCTGGGACGGCGTGGGCACCACGTTTTCCGAAACAATTCCCTATGCAATCGGCTACGCCCTGGGCAAAACGAAGGTTTTCTTTACCAACACGCTGCCCGAGCACTGGACCGCCTTCTGGGATGGTGTGGGGGAGTTCTGGACCGAGGACGTCCCCGCGTGGGTGGAGAACACCGGCGAAAAGGCCGCAGCGTTCTTCACCGAAACGCTTCCGACCAAGTGGACGGACTTCTGGACCGGCGTCGGCGACTTCTGGACAAAGGAAGTCCCGGCCTGGGTTGAAAGCAGCGCGACGAGCGCGGCGAACTTCTTCACCGTAACGCTTCCGGCGAAATGGACCGGCTTCTGGTCTGGCGTAGGGGACAAGATCAGCGGATTTTTCACCAACGCCAGAAACGCTTTTAGTTCTGGCTTCTCTGCCGGATCGTTTACGACGGGCGGAGGCACGAGCGGCGGCGGTGGCGGACGCGCTACCCCGCACGCAACCGGCGGTATTATGACCCGCCCCCACGTCGGCCTTGTAGCAGAGGACGGCCCGGAGGCAATTATCCCGCTTGGCAGCAAGCGCCGTGGCCGCGGCATTGAGCTCTTGCACAGAGCTGCGGCAGCCCTTGGCGTGTCCGCCCCTTCTGGCGAGCGCTACGACGTGCCGCAGACCCCGAGCAACACCGTGGACACCCCGGCACCGAAAACGCCCAGCAGCCCCGCTTCCGGCGGGCTGGTGAGCCTTGACGGCCGCGAGGACGACGAGGCCCCAGAGGACGTCCCCGCATTCTCGCCGGTCGTGTATCCCGCACCGGCGCCGCAGGCCCCGGCAGGGGCAGCAGCGCAGCCCGTATCTATTCCGGTAGAAATCGGGCTGAACCCACAATTTGTGATCCAGGGCACCGCAGGCATGAGCCCGGACGAGATTATCGCAACCGTGAAATCCCGCATCCGCGAAATGGTGGACGACATAAGCGACGAGCTGGCCGAACGCCTGGCTCGCGTGTTTGCGAATATGCCCGCATAAGGAAAGGAGGGCAAAATGCTACCTGAGATTGTGTATATTACCCAACTCGACACGGGAACCAGGATTGCGCTCCCCCTTACGCCCGAAAAAGTTTCCGACAAGAGAGAAGGCAACTTCATCTCCTACAACATTTTGAACGTTGGCGAGGTGAAAATCCCGAACGGCGAAAAGCTGGCGCAATTTTCCTGGGACGGTATCCTTCCCGGCGTTTCTATGCTGGGCATGGGTATTGTTTCGCTTTTCGACTGGAAGCCGCCCCGCGTGATGATCGGCATACTTGACGGGTGGAAGAAAAACCGGAAGAAGCTTCGGCTTCTCGTGACCGGCACGGCCATAAACCACGACGTTTATATCCAGAACTTTACCGTTACCCACGAATACCTCGACCGGGCGGAATACAGCATTTCCTTTGTGCAAGCGAAGGACATTCTGATTAAAACCACGGACGAGGCGGACGGGAAAACGGACGGCGGGAGCCTGGACGAGCGCCCGGCGAGTGCAGCGGCCGCAGCATCCACCCAGGCGACCGGCAAAACATACACCGTGAAGCCTGGGGATACGCTGTGGTCCATTTCTAAGAAGTACCTCGGCAATGGCTCGCGCTATTCGGAGATCTACAACTCCAACAAGGCCGTAATCGGGAGCAATCCGGGCCTGATTAAGCCGGGCCAGGTTTTGACCATCCCGGGGTGAGGAGGGCCGCATGATCGACGTTTCCAAAGTGGCATACAACGTTTATGCAGTCCTTCAAGACGGCACCCGGCTGAACGTTACCCCGGCGGTGACGGATCTAGGCTGGGAGGAAGGGGAGGGCGAGTTAAGCGCCCGGTTTTCGTTCACGGCTGCCAACGTGGACTATAACGGGAACCCGCTTTCCTCGACCATAAAGCCAAACACGGCTATTGTGGTAACAGCCTCGGCCGGAGGAGATGAAAAGGAAGTTGCAAACGGGAAGGTAATCGAGTGGTACCCGCAGGACAGCGCCACCGCGAAGGGCTTTTCCGTGGTGTGCTACGACGACCTTTACAACCTTCAAAAAAGCCAGGACGACCGCTATATCAAGGCCGGAACTGGCACAAAATCCGCCCTGAACGCCATCTTTTCCGACTGGGGAATCCCAGCCGGGGAGTACAAAGGGCCGGATAAGCCCCACGCAAAAACGCTTTTCAAAGCGGAATACCTGGGGGACATTATAACGGAGCTTCTGGACGATGCCGAAAAGCACGGCGCGGACAACTACGTTATAAGAATGACCGGCGGCAAGGTAGACGTTTTGCCCATCAATGCCAACGAAACCGTTTACCATTTTGACGAGGACGACAACCTGACAACGAGCGGCGACAAGATCAGCACGGCCGACCTTGTTACCCGTGTTAAGGTGATAGGCCTCGAAAAGAAGACCAAGAAGCGGTCTGTGGAAGCGACCCTGGACGGAAAAACGGAGTATGGCATCCGGCAGCGGATCTATACCCGTAGTTCGGACGACACGGCCGCACAGGCCAAGTCTGCCGCACAGAAGACCCTTGACGAAAAAGGGGAGCCGACACGAAAAACCACCCTGAAAGGTGCGGACCTTCCGTTTATCCGCAAGGGCGACAAAATCCGGGCTGCGGCCAGAACGGTGAACGGCTTTTGCACCGTGCTGGGAGTGCAGCACGACGCAGCAAACCGCACTATGACCATGACTGTTAAAGTTTTGGGCGAAGATTCGGCGGAGAGCAAGAAAGGCTCCGACGAGTACAAGGTGGGCGACGTTGTGAACTTTGCCGGTGGCAGCCATTATAAGACCGCCACCGACACGCAGGCCGCAAGCACAAACCTTTCGCCGGGAAAGGCAAAAATAACCATCATAAAGAAGGGCGCGAAACACCCGTACCACCTGATCTATCAGAACTGGGCCGAAACGCACGTTTACGGCTGGGTGGATGAAGGCACCTTTTCAAAGTAACGGAAGGAGGAAACCGTGAACCCGAGTTCTGGCAACAAGGGCGTGAATGGGCTCGCCCAGGCCTTCGTTGGAGAAATTGACCGGCGACGTTCAAAAGATTCCGCGTTGGTGCTTGACTTTGGCGAGATCCAGGGCGATTACAGCCTCAAAACCAACACTTTTTCCATTCCGATTCCGGTAGAGGATTACCACGTCTGCCGCCAACTGACCCTCGGCAAAACCGGGGACATCCTGGCAAAAACCCAGGCCATCGGTAAGCCGGGCAGCGGCGAGCACGACCACAAAACCTTCGAGCTGAACAGCATTCACGGCCCTGTGAAGGGAGCTATCGGCACTCCCGCTTCCGGGCAGCCGGACCCTCCAGATCCGCCGCAGAACAGCGCGGGCAGCGGAGGGCCGGAAGGTGCCCACCAGCACCACGTCCTGATCCCGGAGAAAATGCGCCGCCTGAAACCCGGGGACCGGGTTCTGGTGGCCTGGGTGCAGTCGGAGGCCGTTGTGGTGGATATTATCTGCCCGGCGGAGGATCTAAAAAAATAACAAGACGAAAGGAAGGGCTTTCCTATGGCTGAAAAGCAGCTTTACCCGGTTTTTGAAGTCCCGGACTTCGTCGCAAAGAAGAACGAGGAGAACCGGAAGCAGCAGTATAAACCTTCTGTTTATTTCGACTATGCGACCGGCGATTTTCGCCTTGACGGCGCCGGGCGCATGGCGGGAGCCAGCGGCCGCGAAGCCTATATGCAATGGTGCATAAAAACCGTTATGACGGAGCGGGACGCCTTTCTGGCGTATTCGACCAAGTACGGCGCAGAGCTCGAAACTTCGCTTGCACAAAGCGACCGCGCCAGCGTGGAAGCCAGCCTGGAACGGACCATCACGGAAGCAATCATGGCGAATCCCAAAACGGAGTATTGCCGCGATTTTACGTTTACATGGCCCGAGCCAGACAGTTGCGATTGCGAATTTGTTGTGAAGGGCCGCGGCTACGACGAAATCCAAACCGTCAGCCTGAATTTTTCAAAGTAAGGAGGTGAGAACATGGCCACAATTCCGGCATTTTCCGCGCCTGATTGGCTGAAAACCGAAACGGCGGAGCAGATCCAGGCGCGCATGATGGAAAGCCTCCCACCTGACATTGACGACACCGAAGGCGGCTTCCCGTGGGATTTTACCTATCCCACGGCACTCGAAAAGGACGAACTGCTGAACTTCCACCTTGTGGAAACCTTAAAGTTGATGTTTCCGGCGTGGTCCTATGGGGCCTACCTTGACGGACACGCCAGGGCCGACGGCCTTTCCCGCCGCCCGGCAAACCCCGCAGCCGGTATTGTTACGTTTACCGGCACGCCCGGCACGCAGATCCCGGAGGGCACCGTGGTCTGTGTGCCTTCTTCCGGCGGAGTACCTGCCATTGAGTACGCTACGGATTCCGTGGCCTACATTGGAGAGGCTACCGGAGGGGAGGACGGCACGGTTGACGTTGCTATTACAGCAGTCGAACCGGGCCCCACCGGCAACGTGGGCGCGGGTGCCATCACGATTATGATGGACCCGATTGCAGGCGTTACCCTTGTGACCAACGCCGACAAGATCACCGGCGGCGCAGAGGAGGAAGACGACGAATCCCTCCGCCTACGCATTGCGGAGTATGACGAGACTTCGGGCGAATCCTTTGTTGGCTGCGACGCGGACTATATCCGCTGGGCCAAGGAAGTTTCGGGCGTTGGCACGGTTCTGGTTGATGCCCAGTATGAAAAGACGCATCCCAACTGGGTGCGCCTTATTATTCTGGATTCTTCCGGCGAGCCAGCCAACGGCTCTATTATTCAAAACGTGTACGACCACATCATGAGGGACGACAACCGGATCGAGCGGAAGGCGCCCGTTGGCGCAATTCTCCTGGTGCAGGCCCCCGAGGGCGAGGTGGTGAATATCTCCGTTGAGGGCTTGCAGTTGGACGGCACCAAGACCGCCGCAGAGGTGGAAGAAATCTTCCGCACCGCGCTGATTGAGTATTACATCACCGCCAAGGCCGACAGCCTGGTGAAGTATAACGAGATCCACGCGGCCCTGACCCGCACCGAGGGCGTGAAGAACTTTTCCAAGATCCTTGTGAACGGCGACGTGAAGGACATTCCGCTGGACCCGGCGGACTACCCCTGCACCGGTGAGATTCACGGCATCAAGGATACGGAGGCGACCAGCGAATGAGCACCCGGAAGAACTTCGACCTTGAAAGATTCCCTGAAAACCGCGTTTCCCAGCGCATGATTTCCCGCGTATCCCCCATCTATGAGCGCTCCTATGTGGCGAAATGGCTCTATGAAGTCATGGGCAGAGAGGTGGACGACGCGGAGATCCGGTTCTCGGAGCTGCGGGAACAGGCAAACCCGGAGACGGCCACCTGGGCCCTGCGCTACTGGGAGCAGCGCTATGGTATCGAGACGAACGAAAACCGCAGCCTGGCAGCCCGCCGGGCAGACATAATCGCCCGCCGCGGCGCCCGCGCGCCCATGAACCCGGCCCGCGTGGAAGCGATTCTGTCCGCCATGACCGGCCGGGCCGTGCACGTTGAGGAAAACGTGGCGCCCTATACGATCCGCGTTGATATTGAGGCGGGCGGCGAACCGCTGGACTATTCGGCCGTGGTGGACCGCTTGAAGCGCATCAAGCCGTCGCACATTGCCTTTCAGTTATTTGTGACGGCGGATGCAACCATCAAGGTGAGCCCACGTAGCAGGCAGAAAGTTTTCGAGTACAAGCTGACCGGCGAGCACCCCGACGTGAACAACATTGGAGTGCAGCACCCGGTTACTGTACGCATTTCCCCTGGCAGCATCGGCCAAGCGTATGCCTACCCGCTGACCGGTGAGCACATGACCGGCACCGTGCCGGACGAAAGCTATCTGGCCTATGTGGAGGGCGTACCGGTGAAGATCGTACCGACTGCCCAGGGCGCCGCTTATGCGTACCCGCTGACGGGCGAACACCTGGCAGGCCAACTTCCCGAGGAAAGTTTTATCGCCGCACAGGGCCGCGTTTCTGCCGTTCTGGCGGGCACCGGTGACGGCGGCGCCTTCCCGTACACGCTTGCCGGTGAAGAACCGGGCCTGAATAACGAGAGCGCGACCGCAAAAACCGCCCTGAGCCTTTCGCCCGGCGGCCGTGGCGCAGCTTTCGCGTATTCCATGACGGGAGAGCGGGAGGCGGGCACCGCTCCGGATCTAAACAGTGTGGGAGCCCAGCAGGGAACGACCGTTGAAAGCAGCGTTTCCGGCCGGGTTTTCTCTTTTGACTTCCCCCTCTGTGGGGACGATTCAGACTAAAGAAGGAGGCGAAAAGCTATGGCACTGCTTACCGCAGCGGCAATCGAGGATTACAAAGAGTTCACGCAGCGGAATATTGCATATTCCCGCGTGAAAGTCGGCGGCACCTATTACAAGCTGGGCAAGCCTGAAATCCACGTCCTGAGCGACGGCCGGATCGCTGCCGACATTGTGGTGGACCACACGATCCCCGACACCATTACGGCGACCGAATTTCAACTTTTCAACACGAAGGACCAGCTTTTTTGCGCGAAGCCGGACAGCATCACCCGTAAGGATACAACCGAGGGTATTTTCTACCGCTTCACGTTCAAGATTGAGGAAGGTTAAGGAGGCGAGAGCTTATGTATAATTCGACCGACTGGAAGGACCACATCACGGCGCACCCCCGCCGGCGCAAGATTACCGAAAACGGCGACGGCACCTGCGAGGTTGTGAAGGACCAGGGCGAGGTTCTTCAGCAGGGCACACCCCAGAGCGCAACCAACTTCAACAACATGGAAAACGGCATCCAGGACGCATACCTGGCAGCATCTATCCTGTTGTTCGGCAACCTTCACCAGCAGCGCGGGAACGACGCCCACGCAGCCATGGTGGACGGCGAGATCCTGGGCGAAACCCAGACCGTTACCCTGAAAAACACCGCAAAATTCCCCTTCAACAGCACCCGCGACAACCCTGTAACGGTTGCTTTGAAGCAGACCCGCAGGAATCTTTTCTATACCGTTGAGGCGGAGCAGACCGGCGCCACCGGCGAGGTGGGCAGCATCGAAATCAGCGCCAAGGCCCTGAACGGGTTTAAAGTCGCATTCACCGGCAGCGCAAAAAGCGTTACCTTGCAGATCCGTGTTAAAGGAGGTATGACCTAATGGCTACTTACAATAAGATCCAGGTTGAGGACAAGAACGAGGGCGAGAAGATCGCCTGGGCGCAGAGCAAAACCAAAATCATTTTTGGCGACGATGACCTGGCAATTCGCTGCGACACCCGCCAGCGCGACATCCCCGTGACGGTTGACGTGTGCATGGACGACCAGAACAACCTGACCATCGGCACCGGCACCGGCCGCTATTATGTGGCCCAGGTGGAGATCCCGGCCCAGGTTTTCGTGGAGGTCGAGGACAGCGCAGAGGAGGCCCAGGAAGCCGCAGAACAGGCCGAGGGCGCGGAGGGCCAGAGCCCCGCAAACGCCAAGAAAACCCACACCGAGGCCGTCCCGCTTGACATGGCGGACGTTAAGCTGATCCTGTGGTCCCTGGACGACTTGCAGCCCGCAGAAGACTAAAAGGAGGATACAACAATGAGCAATTTTGCACTTACGAGCCTGGCACTTTCTTCTGTTTGCCCCACCAACAAGGTTATCGTGGACGACAAGGGAGACCCCTCTGTGATGGTTGAGCGCCCGGCGCAGATGCTTAACGCACTGCTGACCAACGGCGACAGCACCGTGCACCCGGCCTTCCTGGTAAACGGCGTGCAGCGCAAGAAGCTGGCCTTTGGCAAGTTCCAGAGCATCGTACACAACAGCCGCACCTATTCGCTGCCCAACGAGGACCCCGTGGCAAGCATTACCCTGGACGAGATCGAGCAGTACAGCAAGAACAAGGGCAACGGCTTCCACTGCATCACCTATATGGAGTGGGCATTCCTGGCGCTGCTGGCGAAGAAGAACGGCACGATGCCGAAGGGGAACAACAACTACGGCAAGGATTCTTCCGAAACTGCCATCGTTGCAATTCCGACCTTCATCGACACCGGCGCAGGCAACAAGACTGGCCGCGTTGCCACCGGCACCGGCCCTGTGACGTGGAGCGACACCGGCGCCATGGATGGCGTGTGGGATCTGAACGGCAACGTTTGGGAGTGGATTCGCGGCGTCCGTCTGGTGTGCGGCGAACTCCAGGTGATCCCCTACAACAACGCGGCAGACGCCAGCGTGAACACCGGCGCCAGCTCCAACGAGTGGCGCGCCCTGAACGCTTCCGCCACCAGCTACAACGACCTGTTTGTGGTGCCCGATGGCAAGGGCACCACCGCTGGCACTGTAAAGCTGGACTGGGTATCCGGTCACTGGCAGTGGGGTACCAGCATTGCCGACGCTTCCGACACGAGCCGGAACGCCAGCTTTGCCAAGACCACCGCAAGCGGTTTGAGCGCTACGGCAAAGCTGTACCTCCAGGCAATGGCTTTCTTGCCGGAGGACGGGGCCTCTGATGCCGATTATGGCAACGACGTGTTCTGGGCCAACAACGCGGCCGCGGAGCGGTGCGCGTTTCGTGGTGGTGGCTGGGGCAATGGCGCGTTCGGCGGCGTTTTCGCCCTGATTCTGCATTATCCGCGCTCGTTTCGCTGGGCGAGCATCGGCGGGCGTCTCGCTTGCGACGAGGAAACTGAAAACTGATCCCTGGTAAACTGAAGGGCCCTGCGGGAGCAGGGCCCCGATTTTTTATATTTTGGAGGTTAAAAAGTGGCTGGATATACTCGCAATCCAACGCCGCAAAATTATGGTGGCAGCTACACGCCGAAGGAACCGAAAGCACCGGGAGAAGCAACAAAGCCGAAGCCGTTTTTCCTTAAAGAAAAAATATCCGAAATGATGAAATACGGAATGCCGCTTGTTGATGCTTTCCCGCGGCGCGAACGGAAACTTGCGGATATCCTCCGGGATAGTATGCTGGAAATGTACCGTCTTGCGACGCGCCTAGAACGAAAATATTACAAGAAGACCACGCTTGAAGACTTAGACATTGAGCTGGCCGTTTTGAAAGAATTTGTAATAGTGGCGTCGGACAAGGATTACCGCGGGCAGAAATACGCCCCGCCTTTGACGTTACACCAGCGGGAAGTTTGGAGCAGCTTTAATAGAGAAATAGGATGTATGATCGGCGGCTATATGGAATCCGTGAAAAACGGGCCTGCGAAAAAGGAATAAAAATATAGCTTTAAGATTGGGGAACGGGCCATTGATTTTGCCGGTGCGCGTATCGTGGTGGTAACTGGAACAATGGCGCGAACAACGGCGTTTTCGCCCTGAATCTGAATAATCCGCGCTCGAATCGCTGGACGAACATCGGCGGGCGTCTCGCTCTGCCCCTTGCTGGACATTGGTGCACGGCCTTACGGGACCGTGTAGGTGCAAGGGTCAAAGGGGCCTTTTCCCCTTCCGGGAAGACATGACCGGAAAAAATGACAGTGAGCCGCGGAGGCGGGGACGTCAAACGCGGATTGGTGAAGTATGAATGAGAAACAAGTGCTCCAAAATTCTTTTTCTAACCTTATTGCGTTTCCCAGGCTTGAAGAAGCCAACAGGAACGCTAAAAAACAAAAGAGATACCGGGATGAAATAATCAAATTCAACAACGACCTGGACGCAAACCTATTGCAGATTCGGGACGACCTTGAAAATGAATGTTTCAAGTTTGGGCCGTATAGGAAACATTGGGTCAGTGTCCCCAAAAGGCGCCTGGTTATGGCGCTGCCTTACGCAAGCCGGATCGTTCAATGGGCGATATACCTTGAACTAAATCCCTTTTACGACCGCATGATGATAGAGGATTCTTATGCGTGCCGTAAAGGAAAAGGAAGCCTTGCAGCGGCCAAACGGCTCCAATATTGGTTACAACAGGCAGAATCAAAGCCTGGTAAACAATATGTGCTGAAACTGGATATTTCTAAATATTTTTACCGCGTAGATCATGCCGTTTTGCTTGATATTTTGGGCGAGCGGGTAAAGGACCCGAAGCTCATGCGGCTTCTGGATAATATTATAAACTGCGATTCTGAGCGCTTCGGCCTGCCGCGGTTTATGGGGCCGGAAGACGTAGAAGACGAAGACTGGTTATTTGACCGGGGTATGCCCATCGGTAATCTGACCTCGCAACTTTTTGCGAATATTTATCTCGACCAGTTAGACCAGTTCTGCAAGCACGTTTTGCATATTCACCGCTATGCACGGTATATGGACGACGTTGTTATTTTGGCAGACAGCAAAGAGCAGGCAAACGAATACCTGGAACAGGTCGCCCGATTCCTGGCGGACCGGCTGCACCTGGACCTGAACCGGAAAACGTGTATCCGCCCGGCGGATCGTGTGGAGTTTGTGGGCTATATTGTTACGGCTCGGGAACTGCGGCTGCGAAAAGCGACCGTGCGCCGGATAAAGGGCGCGTTCCGTGGTATTTGCAAGCTGTATTTTGCTGGCGAAATGAGCAAAGAAGCCTTTGATCGCCGCGTTGCGTCTTACCGCGGCATGATTGAGCACTGCCCGAACGAAAAAATAAAAGTTCGGCTAAATGAAATCTATCTGCACGCCAAAGCGGCGGCGCAAGAAGAAAGGAGGGCTGCGTGAGCAATTTGCAGATTATCGAGGCCTTGACCGGCATCGTGTACAAGCAGAATGAAATAATTCACGCCCAGGCGGAAGCCCTGGCGCAGGTTGGCGCAGTATGCGCAGAGGACCAGATCGCCAGCGTGAACGGCCAGATCGACCGGCTTTTGGGCGCTGACGAGCTCCCGTTTTCCCTCTGATGGAAGCAGCAGAAAAGGAGGTGGTGGCCTATGATTGCCGCTTTCTTATAGTGGCGCAAAGTGCAGAAAGAAGGGAACATGAGCACCCAAGACTTACTTGCAGCAGCCGGACTTGTGGCCGCCGGGCTTATGGCGGCCACAAGAATTTTTCAGATTAAAAAAATCGAAATCAACCCATGGAAGACCATCGTGCGGGCCATCGGCCGTGCCCTGACTGCGGAGCTTTCCGAGAAAATGGAGGCCGCGCAAAAAAGCCAGGACCAGAAGTGGGAGGAGCTCAAGCGCTACCAGGAGGAAACCCGGCGCCTCCTGGACGACCACGTCCGCACAGACGACGAGCGCAACGCGGACCTTTTGCGGAGCCGGATTCTTCGGTTTAACAATGAGCTGGTCCGCGGCATCGAGCACACCCAAGAGGACTTCGACGAGATCCTGACCATCATAGACAGCTACAAAACATATTGTAAGGCGCATGAGGAGTACAAGAACAACAAGTGCACCCATGCTATTGCGAATATTGAACGCTGCTACGATGACCGACTGGAAAAGCACGACTTTCTTTAAGGAGGGCTAAAAATGATCTATAAGTACCTGGACGCCAGCCGCTACCAGGGGAAAATCGACTGGGAGGCTGTGAAGCGCAGCGGCAAAATTGACGGTGCAATCCTGAAAACGGTTTCCACCAACAAGAGCTTCGGCGGCGTCTACATTGACCCCCAGTTTGAGCGGAACTATTCGGAATGCACCCGCCTGGGCATTCCCGTGGGCGCCTATTACTACACCTACGCCCAGAACGAGGCCACCCGGGCCGTCGAGCTGGTGAAGGTGAAGCAGGCGTTGATGGGCAAGAGCTTCCAGCTTCCTGTGGCTGTGGATGTGGAGGACAACAAGCTGAAACCCATCCCGGCCAAGGAACTTTCCGCTCTGGTGGCGGGCGCTGCTAAACAGATCGAGGCCTGGGGTCTCTATGCCATGGTCTACACCTATACCAGCTACGCAAACACGGAGCTGGACATGGACGCCCTGAAAGCGTTTGACCTGTGGATCGCGGACTACCGCGGCAAGCGGCCCTCCCGCAAGCACGGCATCTGGCAGTATACCAGCGAGGGAACCGTCCCCGGCATCACCGGCGACGTGGATCTGAACCACGCCTATAAAAATTACCCGGCCATCATTCAGAGGGCCGGGCTTTCTTCTATCCGCTAAAATTGAAAGGAGAACACCATGAAAGAGATTCTGACCCAGCTTCTTTTTGCCGTCCTGACCATCTGTGCACCCCTGGCAACCGCATACGTTCGTAAGGCGGCCGCTGCCATCAACGCCTCCACGGCCGAGAAGATCAAGAACGAGACCATCCAGCGCATTTGCTGCGAGATCACCGACGCCGTGGCGGATGCCGTGGCAGCCATGAACCAGACCTATGTAAACGACCTGAAAAAGACCGGCTCTTTCGATAAGGCCGCCCAGGCCAAGGCATTGAATGGCGCAATTTCCGCCGCAATTAAGAGCCTGAGCAGCGACGCCCTGGACTACATCAAGGGAATTTCCGGCGGCGACACCGTGGGCTATCTGACCACGCGCATCCAGGCCCAGATCGACCACAACAAGACGGCCAAGGCTGCGCAGCAGTAACGCCACGCACAAACCCCATCTAAGAGCATACGAAAGCCCCGCTTTCAGCAATACGCTGAAAGCGGGGCTTTTTCTTTTTGCCTAAAAATAATCTTGTTTCGCAAAATTCCCTCTTGACTTATAAACCGAAGCGGTTTATAATAAAGGCGTAGAGAACAGCAGCACACAAGAGGAGGACCGAAAAAATGATGAACTTGAATCAGGCGATTGCATACGGCAATCAGATGGGCGTGAAGTTCTACGTTCGCAATTCAAACGGCGGCCTTATGGGCGGCACGAAGACCCGTGAGCAGGCACAAGCCATGAAAAAGGAGTTTGAGGAGCGATACAAGAACGACGCTTTCAACAAAGACTTGAAGTTTTACATTGAGGAGGTCTAAACCATGAACGCACTTTCTATTAACATTCCGGCCAACTTCATTGCAACGTGTGAAAGCACCTTGGCGAAGTACAGCGCAGCCCAGACCGACGCGGAGCGCCGGGCGATTCTGGACTGCCAGACGGTGCAGGGCCTTTGGTGGGCGATTGGCTTTGTTGGCAAGCTGCACACCGCTTGCATGAGTGAAAAGGAGCTGCGCCACGCAATCCGGCTCACTCGCTTCCGCGGGGCTGTGTGCCCGGTATTCCAGGCATGAGAGGGGAGGACGCAACCATGATGCTGAACATGACAGAGGCCGATTATGAGAGCTGGCGCGACGACCTCCGCTGCGGCGGCCGGGAGGAATACGACGCCCAGTATTCTGCGGCGTCCCTGTACGAAGGCGGTTGGCGGTCCGATGCAATTTCCGACCTGATCGAACAGTTCAACCTGACCAGCGATGAGGCCGAAAGAATTTACAACGAGCTGCTCGAAATCGAGCAGAAAGCCGAAGGCAAGGAGGGCTAAACCATGAAAACCAGTACCTTCAACCGCATTTTTGAGAATGCCCGTTCCGTGAACATCCAGAGCAACGAGTGGTTCAATTACGCAGGATTCTTCTGGATGCAGTGCACCGAAAAGCAGCTGGCAAAAATGCGGATGCTGCTTAAAGCGCAGGGCTGCAAGACGACCGTTAAGAACGGCGAAGAATGGTACATCCTGAACAGCGGGACGCTGATTAAGGTACACTAAAGAGGGAGGGCGGAAACATGGAGAACATCACACCGTTTGACCTGGGCGGGCTGGCAAAGGACCTGGACAACCAGTTGATCGGGATGCGCAGCCCATTTGGGCCAGCAGAGGACCGGCCGTTGCATGAAGCAAGCTACGTTGGAATGAAACACGCGTTTGAAGCCCTGGGCGGCAAGTACAAGGTGGACCGGCACGGAAGCCACCGGCTTTTCTTGCTGGGCATTTCAAGCCAAGGATTCGATTACTATACGGAGGACTGAATCATGAAGAACGTTATTTTCACCTACGACACTATCCAGAACGGCGAGCGCGGCGAGGCCTGCGCAATGATCCTAGTGGAGGACGCCCAGGCCTGGGCGCTTCAATCCGCCTTTAGCGAAAAGGACAACACCAAGGCAGGGTATTTTCTGAGAGAGCGCGGAATCGGCTTCTGCTGGAGCTGCGAGCACCTCCGCGGCCGCAGTTATGTTGAGAACAGCATTAAGAGCGTGGAAGTGAAGGAGGCATGAACGATGAAGCGTTACCAGATTTTGTACAACAAGGCCGGTTTCCCGCTCTGTGTTTGGAAGTCATCCGAGGAGGAGGCCCGCAGCTTTGCAAACAGGTTTCGGGCTGCTGGATACTCCGTTGATGTGTGGGAACACACGGAGACCGGCGCGCGCAAAACCAACATCTAACCCCGCCTGATGATGGCCCGAGGAAAAGGCCGAAACCACCCGGCAGCCAGCCGGGCAAGGTCGCGGGAACCATACCGCAGAGAGGAGCACAGAGCATGGACAAAGTTAAATTCTTCAACCAGCAGTTGAACGGCCAGATTGTTATGGCGGAGCTTGAAGCGGAGCACCTGGCAAAATCAATTCGACTGCTTTCCGAGGGTGACGACTATGTGGCCTGGGCTGGCGAGGTGGCAAATTACGCGACCACACTAAACCAGCTTGCGGAGGTTCTCACCGCACTGCGGAAGGTGGCGCGCGATTCGGAAATTTTGATGGAGCGGGAGGAAAAGGCATGAGCGCAAAAACGATTTACAAGACCCTGGCGCCCTTCTTCGATGCCGTGGACGGCACCGAAGAAAAGGCCTTGAAGTTCACGGCCCCGGGCTATATGGACCTGTGCATCGAGGCCTTGGGCTACAATGACCACGAGGGCCGCCCGGTGTATTCCGTGGCCCACTATGGGGAGCAGAACGGCGACCTTATGCGGGACCCGGATGTGACCATGGGCGTTGACCGGGAAACCGGTACCGTGGAGCCGCTGACCTACCAGAACGACTACATCGGCCGCTATTGGGAAGTTTACAAAGATTTCGTGGACGGAAAGCCCACAAAATACTATCCGGCTATGAAAAAGGACCTTGTCGCCATGGTGACGGCCTGGGCGAAGAACATAAAGGCCCAGGGCTTCAACCCTGCGGTTCATGCGTAAAGGAGGCGGGCGCATGATAGGCGATCACTTGAAGCTGGTCGAGAACGTACCGGAAAAAGCGGCCTTCTGCTTTGACGGAAAGACCAGGAAGCAGAAAATCGACCAGAACGACATAATCCGGGAGCTTTTCGACCTGGGCATGGGCGGCAGCTATTATGCCCAGGTGGTGAAGGTGCCGGGGGAGTACCCGGCGGAAGACCTTTCGGCGGTTTTGCTGTACGAGCCGGAGGAGGCAGCGAAAATCTTCGCACAGTTGTGCGGCTACACGCTTTTGGACCAAAACGGCCGAGTGATTACAGGCCGAATGCCTGGACGGGAGGAACAGAAATGAAGAAGATCAACGAAAAGCAGCTTGACCGAATCCGTGGTGCCTTGTACGGCGTGGCCGTTGGCGACGCCCTGGGCGGCCCCCTGGAATTTATGAGCGACCGGCAGATCTGCGACGCATACGGTCGCGTTACCGACATGATCGGCGGCGGCTGGCTGAACTTGAAGCCCGGCGAGGTTACGGACGATACACAGATGACCCTTTGCGTTGCCCGCGGCATCCTGGATGCCCTGGAAGGGGACAACGGCCTGGACCTGGTAGCCTCCGTCGGCCAGCAGTTCATTGCATGGGCCGACAGCAAACCGAAGGACATCGGCGGCGCCTGCTCGCACAGCATTGCCATTGCAAAGGGATTGGGCCGTATTCGCTGGCAGGGCGTTCCGACGGCTGCGGACTGGATGGAGGCCGCGCGACAGACCAGGCGCGACGGCGGCCGCCCTGTGGAAGGCAACGGCGCTCTGATGCGCACCGTATACCCTGGCCTTTACTGCAAGACAAAGGGCGCTGCGGAGATGCAGGCCAGGGCGTTTGCAGAAATGACGCACCGCGGGGACAAGTCCACCGAGGCTTGCGTTTTGTACACGAGAATGGTATATTTATTAACGGAATCGGTTGGTAACTTCCAGGACGGCGACGTGGCGGACTTTCTGCACGAGTGCTTGAAGGGGACGTTTTACGACGGCTCCGTGGAAGCGGCTGCGACGTATGCAGCGGGCGGCTATGTGGTGGACAGCATGAGCACTGCCGTGAGCTGCCTCGCACACGCCCAGACCTTCGAGGAGGCCGTCTGTGCGGCCGCAAACCTGGGTGGTGATACCGACACCAACGCAGCCATTACCGGCGGCCTGGCAGGCGCCTGGTTTGGCTTCTCGACCATTCCGGCGCGCTGGGTGGACGCCCTGGCCCCTGGGCTGCGGCAAGATCTGGACATTCTGGCCGCAGCAGCAGAGAGCCACCGCAACAAGTAACAGGAGGAAAAGCAATGCCATACGGAAGGCCTATGAAGGGCGCCAGCCGGAGAGTGCCCACAACGGTACACATCCCCACCGGCACCCTGGACATTATCGACAACTATATTGACGACCGGGAAAAGAACGTTGAAACCGGCCGCATGAGCCGCAGCGACTTCATCAACGAGGCCGTGAACCGCTACCTTGTGGAGCTGGGTTTGGTGGAGCCTGAAAGTAACACCGAAGTAACACCAAAGTAACAGAAGCACCCAGAAGCCAACGAGAACCGAGGAAATACAGGAAATACAAGCATTGGAAAGAATAGAAAATAACCAATGCGAACAGAAGACAACCGCCCACCATAGAGCTCGAGTAATCCCCAATAGCACCATCACCCCGGAGGGTTCCGTTAAAACGAAACCTCCCGGGGTGTTTTTTCTTCTGGTACGGTCAAATAGACTGTAACGTTCAAAGTATCTCCTGTATCAGAGCAAACGGTAACCCTTTTATAGCAGTTTGCATTTTTAATGCCCAAGCAACATCCGCAAACTGCATATCGCAAATATGTCGTTTTGATAGGCACTTTTTTGAAAATTGCGATAAACGCAGTATTTTGCACAAAAAAGCCCTAAACCCCTTCCTTCTCTGCCCGCAGGGGAGTATAATAGAATCCGTTGTTTGCAAAATAGGAAAGGGGAAGTATCAACTATGGAATCGAAGCAGAGGCTTTTGGAGCCGCAGCTCGTCCAAACGGGAAGGGCAGATCAGTTCAGCCGCAAGGTGTTCTGCGATGGAATGCGGGATGGCGTGCCCATTGCGCTGGGCTACTTTGCGGTATCGTTTTCGCTGGGCATTGCGGCGCGCAAGGCGGGCTTTACGCCGTTTCAGGGGTTTCTTGTCAGCCTGCTGAACAACGCCTCTGCAGGAGAATATGCCGCATTTGCGCTGATCATGGCAAACGCCACCTATTTTGAGGTGGCAGTCATCACCCTGATCGCCAATGCGCGGTATCTGTTGATGAGCTGTGCACTGGCACAGCGCTTTGCACCGGAAACGCCCTTCTGGCATCGGCTGCTCATCGGCTACGATGTCACGGACGAGCTGTTTGGCATTACCATCGCCCGCCCGGGCAGCCTGAACCCGTACTATACCTATGGAGCCATCCTGCTGGCGGCACCGGCTTGGGCTTCCGGTACGGCGCTGGGCATTATAGCGGGCAACCTGCTGCCGCTGCGGGTGGTCAGTGCCCTGAGTGTGGCGCTGTACGGAATGTTTTTAGCCATCATTATCCCGCCGGCTCGCAAAGACCGGGTCGTTGCCGTACTGGTTATCATCAGTTTTGCGCTGAGCTTTCTGTGCAGCTATCTGCCGGGTATCTCGGCACTTTCCGAGGGTACCCGCACCATTCTTTTAACGGTGGCGATCTCCGGCGCAGCAGCGGTGCTGTTCCCGGTCAGGCAGGAGGAAAACGAAGATGACGCATAACAATTATATCTATATTGCGGTCATGGCGCTGGTATCTTATGCCATCCGCATTCTGCCGCTGACGCTGATCCGCAAGCCTATCAAAAATCGCTTTATCCAGTCGTTTTTGTACTATGTGCCCTATGTGACGCTGGCTGTGATGACCTTCCCGGCCATCGTTCAGGCAACGCAGAGCCCGGCAGCAGGTGCTGTTGCATTGGTAGTCGGCATTGCCGCCGCATGGTTTGGCGCAAGTCTGTTTCAAGTGGCTGCGGGCTGCTGTGCCGTGGTGTTCGTGCTGGAATTTTTCATCTGAAATCTTATAACAGGAGAACAAAATGAAAAAGATCCTTGTAACCGGTGCCGGCGGCTTTGTAGGATCCCGCGTGATGCAGCAATGGGCGGGGCGTTACGAGCTGTGCGCCTTTCCCAAAGGCTTTTTGGCAGCAGCAGGGGAGGATGCCGTGCGGCAGGCTATTTTTCAGCAGCGCCCGGATGTCATTCTGCATACCGCAGCTATTTCGGATACCGGTTACTGCGCCGACCACCCGGAGCAGGCTTACCGCGCCAATGTGGAGCTGCCGGTCTGGCTTGCCCGTGCCGCAGCGGAAACAGACGCAAAGCTTGTGGCTTTCAGCTCGGATCAGGTCTATGCCGGTGTAGAGCAGTCCGGTCCACTGCCGGAAACCATTCCGCTGCAGCCTGCCAATGTGTATGGGCAGGGCAAGCTGGAAATGGAGCAGCAGGTGCAGGCGCTCTGCCCGAGCGCCGTGTTGCTGCGCGCCACATGGATGTACGACCTGCCGGGGTACCAGCTGCCCATCCGGGGCAACCTGCTGCTGAACCTTTTGCGTGCGGCACAGCGGGGAGAATCTCTCCGCTTTTCTGTCCAGGATTTCCGGGGCATCACCTATGTCCGTCAGGCGGTGGCGCTGCTGGAGCCTGCCCTGACCCTGCCCGGCGGGGTCTATAACTTCGGCAGTGAGAACGCTGAAAATATGGTGTTGACCGCCCGGCAGTTTGCTAAGACACTGGGGATCACGGTCGATATTCAGGAAGCCGACTGGGCACGGAACCTTGCAATGGATTGCAGCAAGCTGCGGGCGCAGGGCATCGTATTTGACACCACACAGGCAGGGCTGACGCGCTGTCTGCGGGATTATGGACTGCGCTGACCTCAGAGAATCAAATTTTTCCGTATCGCACAAAAAACAGAGAAAAGCACGAAAAAAGCAGGGGATTCTGTATGCTGCCAGCCCGACAGGGTGGGACAAATCATACGGAAACCCTGCTTTTTTGCTTATCTGCCGGAGAAAAGTTCGCTTATAGGATGCAGCATTTCTTCATGTAAAAAGTCATACTTATTTTACATCTTATCTGCATTTTGCTATAATGTTTTCGCTTTTTTGCAAAGCATCCGAACCGCATAAACCTTTAAAACCTTGAGGAGAGTGGAATTTTTGAAGGAAGTCAAGCTTGAAGAAGCGGCTTATCAGTTTGAAGCCAAAATGTCCCTGCGGCAGGCCATTCCGCTGGGCTTGCAGCACGTCTGCGCCATGTTCGTGGGCAACCTGACCCCGCTGCTGATCATCACCAGCGCCTGCGGCATTGCAGGCGGCGAGTTTGCAGACCTGCAGGTCACCCTGCTGCAGAGCGCCATGTTCGTGGCAGGTATCGTCACGCTGGTGCAGCTGTTCACCATCGGACCCGTGGGCGGCGCAGTACCTATTATCATGGGTACCAGTTCCGGCTTTATTGGCGTGTTCAACAGCGTTGTGGGCACGATGGGCGGCGGTGTGCTGGCCTATGGCGCGATTATGGGCGCATCCATCATCGGCGGTATTTTTGAAAGCGTGCTGGGCTTCTTCCTGAAGCCGCTGCGCAGGTTCTTCCCGCCGGTGGTCACCGGCACGGTGGTGCTTTCCATCGGCCTTTCGCTGATCTCGGTGGGCATCAACTCCTTCGGCGGCGGCAACAAAGCCAAGGATTTCGGCTCTGTGGAGAACCTGCTGCTGGCACTGTTCGTGCTGGTGGTCATCTTGTTCTTCAAGCACTGGACCACCGGTTTCCTCAGCTCCTCTGCCATCCTCATCGGCATTCTGGCCGGTTATGCGGCTGCTTTCATCATGGGTCTGGTGCTGCCCACCACTGGTGTGACTGCTGATGGCGTAGAGTTCACCAAGGCATGGGTGCTCAACTGGAGCAAGGTGGCGCAGGCTTCCTGGTTCGCAGTGCCCAAGCTGATGCCGGTCAAGGTGGTATTTGATGCCCGTGCGATCCTGCCGGTGCTGATCATGTTCATCGTCACCGCAGTGGAGACGGTGGGCGATATCTCTGGCGTGATGGAGGGCGGCATGAACCGTGAGCCCTCTGATAAGGAGCTGTCCGGCGGCGTCATCTGTGATGGTCTCGGCTCTACCTTTGCCGCACTGTTCGGCGTGCTGCCCAACACCTCTTTCAGCCAGAACGTGGGTCTGGTGGCCATGACCAAGGTGGTCAACCGCATGGCACTGGCTTCCGGCGCTGTGTTCCTGATCCTCTGCGGCCTGATCCCCAAGCTGGGCGCGCTGATCTCCATCATGCCGCAGGCCGTTCTGGGCGGTGCTGCCGTTATGATGTTCTCTTCCATCGTGGTCAGCGGCATCCAGCTGATCACCAAGGAAAAGATGACCCCGCGCCACCTGACCATCGTGTCCGTGGCACTGGGCGTGGGCTACGGCATGGGTGCCAACAGCGGCATTCTGGCACAGGCACCGCAGGCTCTCCAGCTGATCTGCGGCGAGTCCGGCATCGTTCCGGCCGCCTTTGTGGCGATCCTGCTGAACGTTCTGCTGCCCAAGAACGATATGGCAGAGTAAAACTTAGTTTTTTAGCCGGGCAAGAGCTTCCAGCTGTTGCAACACCTGAGGGGTGTCCGCATCCAGCAGCTCCATAGGGGCTGCAATACAGACCGTGCGTACCTGCGCAGGGTACTTTTTAAGCAGCACGTTGCCGCCTTTGTTTTCCGGCAGGGTGAGCAGTTCCGAAAAGAAGCTGCTTCCAAACAGAACGGGACTTCCGACAAGCGGTGCCGGGTCGTTTTCGGCCACGGCACCCAGACGGAAGATCTCCCGTTCTGTTTCTTTTTGCCATTCTGCCGGGCACGGCTGCTCTCGGCAGAAGCGCTCTGTCATGGCTTCTACCGTCTCCCGGCGCAGCAGGGGCTGATCCCCGGGCAGAAACATACAGCCGCTCAGTTCCGGCAGCTGCTCCAGCAGCGCCGAAAGCCCCAGCCGAACGGTATCATTGCGGCCGGGCAGGCTGTGCAGCAGCACCGGGACGCCCTGCGTCCTGCACAGTGCCTGTACATCTTCCGAGCGGGTCACCACGATGCGGGCAGCGATACCGGGTGTGGCAGTGGCGGCAAAAGCCCGGCAGAGCATGGGCTGGCCGCAAAAATCTGCCAGCAGTTTATTTGCGCCAAACCGGCGGCTCAGCCCGGAAGCCATGATCACACAGCCGACCGTAAGCGACTTCTTCATACAAAAACACCCCTTCAGCAGCATTTTATAATAGTATTATACCGAAAGCTGTGCTAAAATAAAAGAAGAGATATCGCAGCGATAGAAAAGAGAGGTACTGCACATGATGACGATCCGAGAATATAAGCGGGCAGAAAGTCTGGAGGAAGCGTGGCAGCTGAACCAGAAAAAGCCAAACCGCATTTTGGGCGGCATGATCTGGCTAAAGATGGAAACCATCAATGTCGGCACCGCCATCGACCTTTCCGGTCTGGGACTGGATACCATTGAAGAGACCGAGGATAGCTTTTCCATCGGTGCTATGGTCACCCTGCGCCAGTTGGAGCAGCATCCGGGGCTTGCCGCCTATACTCATGGTGCTATGCGGGAGACTGTGCGCCATATCGTGGGCGTGCAGCTGCGCAATCTGGCGACCGTGGGCGGCAGCATTTACAGCCGGTTCGGTTTTTCGGATGTGCTGACCATGTTCCTAGCCATGGACTGTGATGTAGAGCTGTACAAAGGCGGTATCCTGCCGCTGAATAAATATGCCCAGCGCCCCTATGACCGGGATGTTCTGGTGCGGCTGATCGTAAAAAAGACACCGATGCAGCTCTATTACCAGTCGATGCGCAACAGTCAGACCGATATTCCGGTGCTGACCTGCGCCGCTGCCCGGTTGGAGACCGGAGATTACCGCATCGCCATTGGTGCGCGTCCGCTGCGCGCCGTGCGGTTCGAGCTCCCGGCAGAGCCTGCCCTTGCGGCAGAACAGCTTGCCGCACAGTTTGCGGAAAGCATAAAGGCGCAGATTGTTACCGGCTCCAATATGCGCGGCAGCGCCGAGTACCGCAGGCATCTGGCAGGCGTGCTGACAAAGCGCGCGGTGCTGGAACTGGAACAGCGTAAAATGCAGGAGGAAAAGTAAATGCAGATCACACTTACATTGAACGGTGTCCGGGTATCCGAGGAGATCGCCCCGGATATGCTTTTGATCGATTTTGTCCGCGCACACGGCTGCAAGAGCGTCAAGCGCGGCTGCGAGACCTCCAACTGCGGTCTGTGCACCGTGTTTATGGACGATAAGCCTGTGCTGTCCTGCTCCGTGCTGGCAGCCCGTGCCGATGGGCATAAAATCACCACGTTGGAGGGCTTGCAGCAGGAGGCCGCCGAGTTTGGTGCCTTTATCGCAGATCAGGGCGCAGAGCAGTGCGGCTTCTGCAACCCGGGCTTTATCATGAACGCGCTGGCTCTGTTCCGGGAGCAACCGTACCCCACTGAAGAGCAGGTGAAGGAATACCTTGCCGGAAACCTGTGCCGCTGCTCCGGCTACGAAGGCCAGCTGCGCGGCATCATGAACTTTCTGGCATGGAAAAAGCAGAAGGAGGGCGCACAGTGAAAACCGTCAACAAACCGTTCCGCAAAAAAGACGCGATGCAGCTGGTCACCGGCCAGCCTGTTTATATGGATGATATCATCCCGCAGGACTGCCTGATCGTCAAGCTGCTGCGCTCGCCCCATGCAAACGCCATCGTCCGCAGCATCAACACCGCTGTTGCCAAAAAGGTGCCCGGCATCGAAGCCATCTTCACTTGGGAAGATGTGCCGCAGGATGCCCGCCGCTACACACAGGCCGGCCAGACCTACCCGGAGGCAAGCCCCTACGACCGTCTGCTTATCGACCGCCACGTCCGCTTTGTGGGAGATGTGGTGGCTATCGTAGCCGGTAAAGATGAAAAGTGCGTAGATAAGGCGCTCAAGCTTATCAAAGTAGACTACGAGGTGCTGGAAGCTGTTCTGGATTTCCACACCGCAAAGGATAACCCCATCCTCGTGCACCCGGAGGACAACTGGGAAAGCCTTGCCCCCGTGGGTGCCGACAACAAGCGCAACCTCTGCGCCCACGATGCGTGCGGCAGCGGCGATATTGACGCTGTGTTGGCCGGATGTGATGTGGTCATCGACCATGTGTACCACACCAAGGCCTGCCAGCAGGCTATGATGGAGACCTTCCGCACCTATTGCTCCATTGATACTTACGGGCGGTTGAATGTGCTCAGTTCTACCCAGATCGTTTTCCACGCCCGCCGCAACATTGCCAATGCACTGCACATTCCCAAATCCATGGTGCGTGTCTCCAAGCCCCGCATCGGCGGCGGCTTTGGTGCAAAACAGACCGCCGTCAGCGAGGTGTACCCGGCCTTTGTGACATGGATGACCAAAAAGCCTTCCAAGCTCATCTTCAGCCGGGTGGAAAGCCAGACGGCCTCTTCGCCGCGCCACGAGATGGAGATGCACGTCCGTCTGGGCGCTACCAGAGACGGCATCGTGAAGGGCATCGACCTGTACACTCTGTCCAACACCGGCGCTTACGGCGAGCATGGCCCCACTACTGTGGGTCTGTCTGGTCACAAATCCATCCCGCTGTACGGCAAGGCCGAGGCCTTCCGCTTTGTCAGCGATGTGGTATATACTAACCATATGTCTGCCGGTGCATACCGCGGCTATGGCGCTACGCAGGGTCTGTTTGCGGTGGAGTCTGCGGTGAACGAGCTGGCACACAAGCTGAACATGGACCCCATTGCACTGCGCCTGAAGAACACCGTGCAGGAGGGCGATGTGATGCCCGCCTATTACGGCGCGGTAAATACCAGCTGCGCATTGGACCGGTGCGTGCTCAAGGTGCGCGAGATGATCGACTGGGAGCACAAGTATCCTGCCCGGGATATGGGCAACGGTAAGATCCGTGCCGTGGGCATGGGTATGGCCATGCAGGGCTCCGGTATCTCCGGCATGGACGTGGGCAGCGCTACCCTCAAGCTGAATGATGACGGCTTCTATACCCTGATGATCGGCGCTGCCGATATGGGCACGGGCTGCGACACCACGCTGGCACAGATCGCTGCCGAGGTGCTGGACTGCCCGCTGGATGCGATCACCGTCTTTGGTGCGGACACGGATTCTTCTCCCTACGATTCCGGCTCCTATGCTTCCAGCACAACCTATGTCACCGGCAAGGCCACCGAAAAGTGTGCACTGAAGCTGCGGGAACAGATCTGCAAGCTGGGCGCAGAGCTGCTGGAATGCCCGGCGGATGCCGTGGAGTTTGACGGCAAGGTCGTGTTTGAAAGCGCCGACCCCACCCGCCAAAAGACTCTGTCCGATATCGCCTTTGCTTCCCAGTTCGGCCATAAGATCCCGCTGGAATTTACCGAGACCCACACCTCGCCCTTGTCGCCGCCGCCGTATATGGTGGGCGCTGCCGAGGTAGAGGTGGATACCGAGACCGGCGAGGTGAGGGTGCTGGAATTTGATGCCTGCGTGGACTGCGGAACTCCCATCAACCCCAACCTGACCCGGGTGCAGGCCGAAGGCGGCATCCTGCAGGGTATCGGCATGACCCTGACCGAAAACATCACCTACGACAAAAACGGCTACCCGGAAGAGAATTCTCTGTTCCAGTACAAGATCCCTGCCCGCAACGATATCGGCCGCATCCATGTGGAGTTTGAGAACAGCTACGAGCCCAACGGCCCCTTTGGTGCAAAGTCCATCGGCGAGGTGGTCATCAATACGCCGCTGCCCGCCATTTCGGACGCCATCTATAACGCCATCGGCACCCGCTTCTACGAGCTGCCCATCACCCCGGAGCAGATCGCTATGGCAGTTGCAGCCAAGCAGTAAAGGCTGATGCTGAACGAAAAAGAGCTTCCGTTTCTGGCAGAGAAAGGGCATATCGTTTCTCTGGTAGGCGGCGGGGGCAAAACCACCCTGCTGTATGCCATGGCAGACCACTGTGCCCGCAAGGGCTGGCGGGTGGTTGTGATGACGACCACCCACATCCGGCAACCGGTAGCCTACTATGCACCGGATGACGCAGCGCTTACAACTCTGTGGCAAGCGGGTCACTACGCAGTGATCGGCACTCCGGCAGAAAACGGGAAGCTGACTTTGCCGCCGCAGCAGCTTTTGCGCCGGATGGCGCAGGCAGATGCGGTATTTATAGAAGCGGACGGCGCAAAGCACCACCCCTGCAAGGTTCCGGCGGCGCACGAGCCGGTGCTGCTGCCCCAAAGCGATATCGTTTTGGCGGTAGCAGGGCTTTCGGCGCTGGGCAAGCCCTTGCGGGAGGTCTGCTTCCGCTATGAAACCATCCGTCCGCAGTTTTTAGCGGCTGCGCCGGATGCGCCCCTTACGCCGGCCATGTTGGCGCAGCTGCTTGCAAGCACGCAGGGCGGCCGCAAGGCGGTGGGTGACCGGGAGTTTTACGCTGTGCTCAATCAGGTTGATACGCCGGAACTGCAGCAGCAGGGCATACAAATACAACAGCTTTTGCGTCAGCAGGGCATACCGTGCGTGCTGACGCATTTCAAAGAGGAAGAACGCGCATGAGCAAGGAAGATAAGATCATATTCTGTACCGGGGGTGGCTGCACCGCAAAGCTGGGTGCCGGGGCACTGAGCCGTATTCTGGAAAAGCTGCCCCGGGGCGAAAAAGACCCGGATCTTCTGGTCGGCTACGACAGCCGGGATGATGCCGCAGTCTACCGCATTACGGACGACATTGCGCTGGTGCAGACCGTGGACTTTTTTCCACCGATGGTGGACGACCCCTACACCTTTGGGCAGATCGCTGCCACAAATGCCCTGAGCGATGTCTACGCCATGGGCGGCGAGGTAAAGACCGCCTTAAATCTGGTCTGTTTCCCAGAGGATATGGACTTGAATGTGCTGGGCGAGATTTTGCGCGGCGGTGCTGAAAAGGTGGCAGAAGCCGGCGGCAGCCTTGCGGGCGGGCATTCCATCGCGGACAGCGGGGTAAAATACGGCCTTTCCGTGACCGGCCTTGTAGACCCGCACCGGATGTATACGAACGACACCGGTATGCCCGGCGACAAGCTGGTATTGACCAAGGCTTTAGGCGTGGGTCTGCTCTGCACGGCAAACCGCGTAAGTGAGGCCGCCCCGGAGGAGATGGAAGCAGCTATCCGCTCCATGACCACCTTAAACAAAACGGCGGCAGAACTCAGCCGCAAGTATCACGTCCATGCTGCTACGGATGTGACCGGCTTCAGCTTTCTCGGCCATCTGCATGAGATGATGGGCGGCAAACTTTCCTGCATCATCCACGCAAATGCCGTGCCGGTGCTGCCGGGCGCAGAAAAAGCAGCGAATGCGTTTTTGTACACTGCCGCCGGGCAGCGCAACCGCAACCATACCGGGCCGTTCGTCCGGTTTGAAAACGTAAGCTTTGCCATGGAGGAGGTCTTGTTCGACCCGCAGACCTCCGGCGGGCTGCTGCTGGCGGTAGACCCGGCGGATGCAGCGGCACTGGAACAGGAACTGCGCGCCGCAGGCCTGCCTGCAAGCATCGTGGGAGAAATCCTGCCGAAGCAGGAAATCGAGATCACTGTAATAGACAAATGAGAGGAGTAATCAGCATGGCTGAGTTTATTAAAGTAGATGCACTGGGCGATGCCTGCCCGCTGCCGGTCGTCAAGGCGAAAAAGGCGATTTCCGAGCTGCAGGGCGCGGGACAGGTGGAGGTACTGGTGGACAACGAGATCGCCGTACAGAACCTGACCAAAATGGCACAGCAGAAGTGCTATCAGTATAGTGCTGAAAAGCTGGAAGAGCGCAAGTACCGTGTGTTGTTCACACTGGGAGAAGCGGCAGACGCCCCGGCAGAGCAAGCCCCTGTATGCGTACCGGATGCCCGCACCGATACGGTGGTGGCTATTTCCGCTGCCGTTATGGGCGATGGCAGCGAGGAGCTGGGCAAGACCCTGCTCAAGGCCTTTGTGTTTGCGCTGACCCAGCAGGACAAGCTGCCCAAGACCATCCTGTTCTATAACGGCGGTGCGGCGCTGACCTGTGAAGGCTCTGCCATGCTGGAAGATCTCAAGGCACTGGAAGCACAGGGCGTGGAGATCCTGACCTGCGGCACCTGCCTGAACTTTTACGGCCTTACCGAGAAGCTGGCTGTGGGCAGTGTGACCAATATGTACACCATTGCCGAAAAGCTGACGCAGGCCGGGAACGTGGTAAAACCGTGATCTATCTGGACAACGCAGCCACCACCCTGCATAAACCACCGCAGGTGGAACAGGCTATTGTGGAGGCACTGCATACGGCTGGCAATCCCGGGCGCGGCGCACACGAGCCTACCCTTCACGCCGCACGGATCGTACTGGATACCCGTCTGGCGCTGGCAGAACTTTTCCATGCGCCAGACCCCTCCTGCATCGTTTTTGCTGCCAACGCAACCATGGCGCTGAACACAGTACTGAACGGCGTGCTGCATCCGGGTGACCATGTGATCACAACGGTATGCGAGCATAACTCCGTTCTGCGCCCACTATACCGGTTGCGGGCGCAGGGGGTAGAAGTCTCCTTTACCGGAGTAGATGACGCTGCCCGGCTGTGCTACGACCAGTGGGAAGCCTTGCTGCGTCCCACGACCCGGGCACTGGTGGTGACGGGAGCTTCCAATGTGACCGGCAACGGCACCAACCTTGCCCGCGCAGCGGACTTTGCTCACTGGCATGGTCTGCTGTTCATCGTAGATGCTGCCCAGACTGCCGGTGCACAGCCCATTGATGTGCAGCGGCTGGGCATAGATGCCCTCTGCTTTACCGGTCACAAGGCGCTTTTGGGGCCGCAGGGTACTGGCGGTGCTTATGTGCGCCCCGGGTTACAGATCGCGCCGCTCCTTGTGGGCGGCAGCGGTGTGCACAGCTTTGACGAAGTGCACCCTTTACAGATGCCCACCGCACTGGAGGCCGGCACGCTGAACGTTCATGGCCTTGCAGGGCTGTGTGCCGGGGTGCGCTGGCTGCTGGAGCAGGGCGTAGAAAGCCTTGCCGCCCGGGAAAACGCCCTTGCCCGCCTGTTTTATGAGCAGGTGCGCACTGCACCTGGTGTAACGGTGTACGGCGATATGACCATGCAGCCCCGTGCACCCATTGTGGCGCTGAACATCGGACAGGAGGATTCTGCCCGGGTGGCAGATATCTTGTGGGAGGACTATGGCGTCTGCGTGCGTGCCGGGGCACACTGCGCTCCGCTGATGCACAAGGCCCTTGGCACGGCCGAGCAGGGCGTGGTACGGTTCAGCTTTTCTCATTTTAATACGGAGCAGGAGGTGCAGCAGGCGGCGCAGGCAGTCTGCGCACTTGCCCGGGAGCTTTTATGCGAATAAAACGAAGCTATATCGTGCTTTCCTTCCGTACCACCTTAGAAGCTATGGAGTGGGAAAAGCAATGCCATGTCCGACAGGTGCCCGGGCGGCTGATTCCGCTGCCGCGTGAGATCTCGGCAGGGTGCGGGCTTGCATGGCGTATGCTGCCGGAGGACTGGCAAAGCTGGCAGGCAGAACTGGACGAAACACGGTTTGATAAGGTAACGCCTGTGGAGCAATAACAGAGGGAGAGAAACACCAATGAACAGACAAACGCTTGCAGACGTTCTGCAAGATACAAACCAGACCGGCAGCTATACGCTGGCTACCGTGCTGGAAGGCGCAGAGACAGGCAGTCAGCTGCTGCTGCGGGACGGAGATGCCCTGTGGCAGACCCAGAGCGCCGGGCTTTTGCAGCGTCAGCTTGCCACTTTGCAAGACTGTACCGCTACGGGCTTTCTTACACTGGACGGGCAGCGGGTATTTGCCGAGCGTTTTGGTGCAGTGCCCCAGCTGGTGGTCTGCGGCGGCGGTCATGTGGCGGCTGCTCTTGTAAAGCAGACAAAGCTTCTCGGTCTGCCGGTGCTTGCCATAGATGACCGGGAAGAATTTGCCCAGCAGCTGCGCGCCGCTGGAGCGGATACCGTGCTCTGCGCCCCCTTTGCACAGGCACTCCAGAATGTGCCCGGCGGAGCAGAGACCTATTTTGCGGTGCTGACCCGCTCCCACGCCTTTGATTTGGACTGCCTTACCCTGATCCTGCAAAAGCCCGCGGCCTATGTGGGCATGATGGGCAGTCGTGGCCGTGCCGCATTGGTGCGCCGTCAGCTGTTGGAGACCGGGTTGGACAGCCAGCGAGTGGAGTCGCTCTGCGCACCCATCGGCCTTTCCATCGGGGCGCAGACCGCTGCGGAGATTGCACTTTCCATTCTGGCGCAGATCGTACAGGTCAAGAATGCCCGCCCTCAGACCGAGGGTTATCCCATCGCATTGCTGGATGCAATGGTGCAGGCAGAAAATGCACGCACTCCGGCGGTGCTGGCGACCATCGTTGCACGGCATGGTTCCACCCCGCGGGATGTGGGCGCAAAAATGCTTGTTCTGCCTGATGGCAGTACCGTGGGCAGTGTGGGCGGCGGCATTATGGAGCATTACACGGTGCAGGCTGCCCGGAAGATGTTGGCACAGGCTGCGCCCGCCCTGCAATGCTTACAGCTTTCGGCTGACGGCAAAAACGAGGACGCAGCCATTGCTGCCTGCGGCGGCTCCATGGAGGTACTGTTGCAGACACTTTGCCCCGGGGAGGAAACGAAATGAAAAAGGACGCTTTGATCATCGTGCGCGGCGGCGGCGACCTTGCCACCGGTACCATCCACCGGTTGTGGAGCGCCGGGCTGCGGGTGCTGGTATTGGAAACTACAAAACCCGCAGCCATTCGCCGTCAGGTTGCCCTGTGTGAAGCAGTGTATGAAGGCGAAGCCACGGTCGAAGAACTGCGTGCCGTCCGCATTGAAGCTTTAGAGCAGGCACAGTCCGTCTGGGCGCAGGGCGCTGTTCCGGTGCTCGTTGACCCGGAGGGAGCCTGTATTGCCCGGGCAAAGCCGGAGGTCGTAGTGGACGCCATTCTGGCCAAGCGCAACCTTGGCACCTATCGGGATATGGCACCGCTGACCATTGCCCTTGGTCCCGGCTTTGTGGCCGGGCAGGACGTAGACGTTGTGGTGGAGACCAAGCGCGGCCACCGGCTGGGTAGGATTATCCGGGAAGGGAGTGCAATCCCCAATACCGGCATCCCCGGCGTCATCGGCGGGTACGGTGCAGAGCGGGTGATCCATGCACAGGCCGCCGGTGTTTTTATGAATGTGCGTAAGATCGGAGATTTAGTAGAGAAGGGTGAAGTTATTGCTACCATCCGCACCCCGGAGGGAAAAGATATCCCGGTCACCGCACAAATTTCCGGCATTCTGCGCGGACTGCTGCGCAGCGGCTATCCAGTCACACCGGGCTTTAAGATTGCGGATATCGATCCCCGGCGGGAGGAGCTTTCCAACTGTTTCCTGATTTCGGATAAATCCCGCTGTATTGCCGGCAGTGTACTGGAGCTTGTCTGTGCGCAGGTGTGGCAGTAAAACCTATATAAAAATAACCCCTGCCGTTTTGCGGAAAGGTCTGCAAATACGGCAGGGGTTTTAAGGTTCTATGTTAGTTGCGGTAGCAGCGATCCTGCCCCACAAGCCAGTTTTCGCACAGGCGCTGGGCTTCCTCAAGACTGCGGCTCTCGCAGTCAAAGAATGCACCGCGCATAGAGCAGTAGGAGTAGTGCACCTTAGGAACACCGTTGCCATCCTTGAAGCGCTCGTATCGTTCTTCACCGGGCATCAGAAAAAGCTGTTCCATGGTTCCTTCTCCTTTGTTTTCAAGCAGTATAAACGGCCGCCGGGCGGCGGCACACAACGCTTGCTATTGTATCACGATGGAGATCGGTTTGCCATTGTCTTTTTATCCAAAGATACGCCAGCTTTTTCTCTGCGGTTGTGTCAAAGAAGGGCTTGACAAATCATTCGTGCAAATTGCGTTCCTTTTCCAGCGCTACTTTCATGCCGTGGATACGCCCCAGTGCATAGGAGAGCATTGCTGCGCACAACAGGTTCAGCCAGCCGTAGCGAGCCTGATTTAAAGAGTTCGTTATACCAAGAATCAGGTTTGCCAGACAGATCAGGGAAAGCATCCTGTCGATGCGGCTCAGGTGCGTCAGGCGGGAGTCGATATCCGAGAGCAGCTCAAAGCTGCCAAGCTCCGCTTTCCGCCGGAAGTACACCCAGTTGACACAGCCGCCGATATACTCTGCACCCAGCTCCTTTACAAAGGCGCGGTAATCACTGCTGGGGTTCATCTCCAAACGGATGATATACTCGCCCGGTTCGCAGCGTACAAAGGTATAAAAGGAAAACCCGGTATTGTCCAGTACCCAGCCCTCCTGTGCCATCTCGTTCAGCCAGCGCTCTTCTTTTTCAAAATCCCACACAAAGAAAAGCTTGAAAACGGTTTTCTTTTCCTTCATAAGGCTTCCTCCTTCAGGATGCTCTCACCATTTGCCACAAGCTGCTGCAAGCGGGCAAGCTCATGCTTTAAAACCTGTACACCTTCTGCGGTAAGCTGGTATTCCTTTTTGCGGCTGCCGCTCTCAGCAGGCAGGGGACGGATCCAGCCTTTTTCGCACAGAGAGGTCAAGGCACCATACAGTGTCCCGGCGGCAAGATGGACTCTGCCCCCGGAAAGCTGCTCCGTCTGCTGCATGATGCCATAGCCGTGCTGCGGATGGTAAAGAGACAACAGGATATAATAGGTCGATTCTGTCAATGCAAGGTTTTCCATACTGAAATACTCCATGGATTCTATCGGACGTCTTTATATCGTCAACCGATATATCGTACTTAAAGTATATCGTCAACCGATATACTTTGTCAAGTGTTTTCAGAAAAAAGTCATCAAAAAGCTTTAAAGCACGGTTCGTATGGAAAAACCGATGGAATGTAGGAAAATATTTTGTGCACTTTTCATAGTTTTCTTCTGAAGATTTTGGTGGTACAATATAGTCATCAAATTCTGCAATTCGGGAGGAGCTCCATGGCGGAAAAGTGTATTGAACTGGATAGTGTAGAGATCGCAGCGGCTGTTTTTGGCAACTGCGACCGGAATATTCGCTTATTGGAAAAAGAGTTTTCTGTCACCGCCGTCTGCCGTGGCACACAGCTGCGCATTTCCGGTGAGCCTGCCAACGTGGCGGCAGCGAACCGAGCCGTGGAGGGAATGCTTCTTCTGATCGAGAACCGCACCCCGCTGGAGGATCAGACTGTGCACTACTGCATCAGTTTGGCGCACGATGGCGCGGAGAAGCGGGTAAAGGAGCTGACCGAGGATTTTGTTACAGTCACGGTCAAGGGACGCCCGATCCGTCCCAAAACGCTGGGACAGAAGGAATACCTGAGCGCCATCCGTTCCAATGCCATTACCTTCGGTGTCGGCCCGGCGGGTACCGGCAAGACCTATCTGGCCGTTGCCATGGCGGTAAAGGCCTTCAAGGCTAAGGAGGTCTCCCGCATTATCCTGACCCGCCCGGCGGTGGAAGCGGGTGAGAAGCTGGGCTTTTTGCCCGGTGACCTGCAGCAGAAGGTAGACCCCTATCTGCGTCCGCTGTATGACGGCCTGTTTGATATGCTGGGCGCAGAGACCTACGAGCGTCTGGTGGAAAAGCAGATCATCGAGGTCGCTCCGCTAGCCTATATGCGCGGGCGCACACTGGATGATTCCTTTATCATTCTGGACGAAGCGCAGAACACCACCCCGGAGCAGATGAAAATGTTCCTTACCCGTATGGGCGTAGGCTCTAAGGTGGTCGTTACCGGCGATGTGACCCAGATCGATCTGCCGGGCAACACCCGCAGCGGTCTGGTGGACGCGCTGAAGGTGCTGAAGGATGTGAACGGCATTGCACAGTGCTACTTTACCGATAAGGACGTTGTGCGCCACCGGCTGGTGCAGGAGATCGTTAAGGCTTACGAACGTGCCGCCCATCCGGCTGCCGAAGCGGAAAATAAAGAAAACAAAAAGAATTTTAAATAACCCTTTGAAAGGAGTGGACCGATATGTCCAACAAAGTTTTGATCACCAACTCCCAGAAAGCTGTCAAGGTGCCCTCCGGGCTTCGCATCCTCATCCGCCGCGCCTGCAACGCTGTGTTGGAGTATGAGCATTTTGACCGTCCCGCAGAGATCAGCGTTACCTTTGTGGACAACGCTGCCATTGCCGAGCTGAACAATCAGTATCGCAACAAGCCCATGCCCACCGATGTGCTGAGCTTTCCTCTGGGTGAGGACGGCAAGTATGATATCGACGAGAACAACGGCTGCATGATGCTGGGCGATATCGTCATCAGCATGGAGCGCGCCATGGAGCAGGCCAATCTGTATGGGCATCCGCTGCAGCGGGAGGTGGCTTTTCTGACTGTCCACTCCATGCTGCATCTGCTGGGTTACGACCACGAAAATGGCGGTCTGGAAGCTATGCGTATGCGTGAAAAAGAAGAGGCTGTGCTGCTGCAGCTGGGTCTGCCCCGCACGGTCAGCTACACGGAATGATATCCCTTTGCAACAGAACATAAAAACAAGACAGGAGTTCGCTTTGAGTACTACAACACCCGTTCAGGAGCATTACGACACCTCCTCTGTATTCGTTGCTGTCATCGGACGGCCGAACGTGGGCAAATCCAGCCTGACGAACCTCTTGGTCGGCGAGAAGGTGGCCATCGTCACCTCTAAGCCCCAGACCACACGCACCCGCATTACCGGCGTGATCACCCGGGGGCCGCTGCAGTATGTGCTGCTGGATACTCCCGGTGTGCACAAGGCGCATAACAAGCTGGGCAAGCGCATGGATAAGACCGCCAGCGATTCCATTGCGGATGTGGATGTTTCCATGATGCTGTTCGAGCCCTACGGTGCGTTGAACGAATCTGAGATGGCGCTGGTGGAAGCGCTGCACCGCAGCGGCCCAGCCATTGCGGTCATCAACAAGACTGACCTTGTGAAAGACCCTGCCGATTTGGAAGCCCGCAAGGCAGAGCTGAAGGCACTGGGTGTGTTTGATGCAATCTACACCATCAGCGTGCGCAACAAAGAAGGCAGCGAGGAGCTGTTTGATGCTCTGAGCCGTTACGCCGTGGAAGGTCCTCATTACTTTGATGATGACGCCTACACCGATATGCCGGAAAAAGAACTGGTGGCTGAGGTCATCCGCGAAAAAGCATTGCTCTTCATGCGGGACGAGATCCCGCACGGCATTGCAGTGGTGGTGGAGCGCTTCAAGGAGCGCCCGGGCACAGACCTGATCGACATTGATGTGAACATCTACTGCGAGCGGGAGAGCCACAAGGGCATGGTCATCGGCAAGGGCGGTGCGATGCTCAAAAAAATCGCCAGTGCTGCCCGCGCCGACTGCGAAGAATTTCTGGGCTGCCGGGTCAACCTGCAGTGCTGGGTCAAGGTAAAATCCGACTGGCGGGACAATGAATTTTTGCTGAATAACTTCGGCTTCAAGCAGAATCCATCCAACCGCTGAGCGCTGCCAAAGCAGGACAGTTTTCCCTTGTATGCTGTGCTAGAATCAGGCTGACACTATAACAAAAGCAGCCTGTGTACAGGAAAGGGAAGGAGTGCTGAAAATGGATGCTGCCGCAAGCTGGCAGGCCTTTGCCTGCACGGGGAATATTCTCCGTTATCTCGATTACAAACAATGTGTGCAGCTGCCCGCCGAGCATCCGGCAGGAGAAACGGACGATGGAACCATTTGTGACCATGGGTCTGGTACTGAAGGAGACCCGTTATAGAGAAGCAGACCGTATTCTGACGATCCTAACCCCGAAGCTGGGCGTTATCACGGCAATGGCTGCAAACAGTCTGCGGCTGAAAAGCAAGCTGTTCAGCGCCTGCGGGCTGTTCTGCTATTCGGAGTTTACACTGGTGCCCGGACGCAATATGTATACCGTGCGGGAAGCCGAGGTGCAGAACATCTTCCATGGCGTTTCTTCCTCCATTGAAGGGGTAAGCCTTGCTATGTATCTTACCGAGATGGCTGCTGCGCTTTCGCCTACTGGAGAGGAAGCAGCCCGGGAGCTGCGGCTTGTGCTGAACAGCCTGTATATGATCAGCGAGCACCGCACCGACCTGCGGGTGATCAAGGCGGTATTTGAGCTGCGCACCATGAGTGAGTGCGGCTTTATGCCGCAGATTGTCTGCTGCCGGGACTGTGGCACCTACGATGAAGGAGATGCCTTTTATCTGGACGCACAGGAAGGGCATCTGCTCTGTGCAGCCTGCGCCGCAAAAGCAGGCAAGAACTGCAATCTGGACAAGGCTGCGCTGTTTGCACTGCGTCACATCTGCTTGGTAGAGGACAAAAAAATATTTGCATTCAAGATCTCTGTGGGCAGTCTGCCAAAGCTTTCCGCAGTGGCTGAAAACTATGCCCTGACGCATCTGGATAAGCCGCTGAAGAGTTATGCCTTTTTGAAAAGCGTGCTGCCCTGACCAAAAAGGAACAGTATGGAAACAAGCTACTTAAAAACATTAGAATTGGATAAGATCATTGCCCGAGCAGCGGAGGGCTGCGTGTGCAAGGAAGCCCGTGCTATGCTGCTGGCCATTGAGCCGCAGTGCGACCCGGACGAGGTGCGCTACGCACTGGAACAGACGGACGCCATCAACACTCTGCTGATCAAAAACGGCTCACCGCGCTTTGGCGGAGTGGAGGGGGTCAGTCAACTTGCCGCCCGTGCCGTAAAGGGCGGTGTGCTTTCCATGGGCGAGCTGCTGATGGTGGCTGGTGCACTGCGTAATTTTCAGCACCTGACCAGCTGGTACGGCTCCTCTGAACATGACGCACTGCCGACCGATGATCTGTTTTACGCGCTGGCGCCGGAACCGGGTCTTGAGCAGCAGATCTCCAGTGCCATTCTGGCACCGGATGCCATGGCAGATACCGCCTCCCGCACGCTGGCAGAGCTGCGCAAGAAGATCCGCGCCACTGAAAACAGCATCCGCGACCGGCTGGAAAGCATGGTGCGCAACATGGATACCTCCAAATACCTGCAGGAGAGCGTGGTTTCCATGCGCAACGGTCGGTATGTTGTGCCGGTCAAGAGCGAGTACCGCGGCGAGGTGAGCGGTATCATCCACGATGTATCCTCTACGGGCGCTACAGTGTTTGTGGAGCCGCAGGCTGTGGTGGAAGCCAATGCCCGCATCCTGCAGTACCGCGCACAGGAAGCGCAGGAGATTGAGCGCATTCTGGTGGCCTTTACCGCACAGGTGGCTGCCATTGAGCCGCAGTTTCAGTACAGCTACAAAGCCATGCTGGAGATCGACATCCTGCTGGCAAAGGCGCGGCTTGCGCTGGAGTTGAAAGCCTTTAAGCCCGCTGTGCGGACGGATTCTTCCTTTAATCTGATCCGCGCCCGCCACCCGCTGATCGACCCGCAAAAGTGCGTTCCTGTGGATATTGCACTGGGCGGTGAATACGATTCCCTTATCATCACAGGTCCGAACACCGGCGGTAAAACGGTCACCCTGAAAACTGCCGGTCTGCTGTGTGCTATGGCACAGTGCGGCTTTTTGATCCCGGCAGACGAGCGCAGCGAGATCTGCGTGTTTGATGAATTTTTGGTAGACATCGGCGATGAACAGAGCATTGAGCAGAGCCTATCCACCTTCTCCGGCCACATGAAAAAGATTACCGGCATTCTGGAGCTTGCCATGCCGCACACCCTTGTGCTGCTGGACGAGCTGGGCGCCGGCACCGACCCTGCCGAGGGTGCCGCACTGGCTGTTGCCATCATTGAGGAGCTGCGCCGCCGTGGTGTACTGCTGATGGCGACCACCCACTATGCGGAACTGAAGGTCTTTGCGCTGGAGACTAAGGGCGTGGTCAATGCCAGCTGCGAGTTTGATCTGGAGACCCTGCGCCCAACCTATAAGCTGAGTGTGGGCGTACCGGGCAAGTCCAACGCTTTCCTGATCAGCGAAAAGCTGGGCATCCCCAGTCGCGTCATTGAGGCTGCCCAGCAGCATCTGTCTGCCGAGGATAAACGTCTGGATGCAGTTCTGGGGCAGCTGGATGATCTGAAACTTCAACTGAAAGAAAGCCAGAACGAGGTGGAGCAGCTGCGCAACGAAGCTTCTCATCAGCTGGAAGCCGCCCGCAAAAAGCGGGATGAGCTGATCCAGCAGGGCGAAAACGAATTGGAAGCCGCCCGTGCCAAGGCACGTACACTGGCACAGCAGGTGGAAACGCAGGCCTACGCGCTGACCGACGAACTGCGCCAGCTGCAAAAGGACGAGCGCATGAGCGCCCAGCAGAAGGCACAGCGCGCCCGCGAGATTGCCAAAAAGGAGACCGAAAAGCTGTTTGCCGGTACAGAGGTGGTGCATAACCCCGTTAAGGAGTTTGTGCCGCTGAAGGAGGTAAAGGTGGGGCAGGAGGTCTGCATTGCAGAACTGAACCAGCTGGCCACCGTTCTGGCGCTGCCTGATAAAAACGGCGATGTGCTGGTGCGCGCCGGTATTATTAAGACCAAGGTACCCCTCAAGGGCTTGAAGCAGCCGGAAAAACTGGTAAAAGAGCCCGCCGCGCCCAAGACCAAAGCGCAGCAGCGGTACTCCCGCCTGACCGGTGATACAAACCGCCCCAACGGCAGGGTAGAGCGCGTACAGCGCACCGCCAAAATGGAGTGCAACCTGCTGGGGCTTACGGTGGACGAGGCGCTGTCGGAGGTGGATTCCTTTATTGACCGCGCCATCCTGAACGGACAGACGGTGGTCTATTTGATCCACGGCAACGGCACCGGTGCGCTGCGCACCGCCATCCATAAGCATTTGCGCGGCAACCGCATGGTAAAAAGCTTCCGTCTTGGCCGTTACGGCGAAGGCGAAAGCGGCGTGACGGTTGTAGAACTGAAATAACCCAGTAAGGACTGCCTTTTGAAAAATTGGCAGTCTTTTTTTGTTGCAGCGCAGGGAAAAGGCGAGTATACTCGTATTATAAATGTAAAACGAACAGGAAGTAAAACTTTATGCCAACCAGTCATCGCAGACCTGCAAATAAACATAGCAAACATAAAACACGCCGCCGCAAAACACAGCACCAGCTTTTACGCGGTATGCTGTTTGTTTTTGCGGTGCTGATGCTCTGCTTCGGCCTGCTTTTATGGAAGGCGGCGCTGGAACTGAATGCACCCGCAGAACCTGCAGTCTCAGCATCAGAGGATGATTTTCGTCCTGTGGTGGGCGACCCGCCGTACCGGGTGGCAATAGACGCCGGACATGGCGGCAGCGACCCGGGCGCAAGGGGAGTAGTTGAAGAAAAACAGATTACCGCAGCAACGGCTGCTGCGCTGCTTCAGTGGCTAGAGCAGGATCTGAATTACATTCCTTTGCAGATCCGGGAAAGCTTTGAAGTAACCGCTACGCCTGCCCAACGTGCAGCCGCCGCCAGTGCCCAAAGCCCGCAGCTGCTGCTGTCCATCCACGGCAACTCCGCAGCCAACGGCTCTACGGCATCCGGCTTTGAATGCTATCCGGCAGTGCCCGGGCGCACATGGCATCAGGAGAGCTTTTATTTTGCCCGGCTGCTGGCAGGTGGAATGCAGAGCATCGGCGCAAAGCTGCGCGGACGTGGGGGAGTGCGTTACATTTATTATCTGGAAAACGACCAGAAGCAGCTGGTGGAAAACACCTACACACAGGTGCGGAACGAACGCAGTTTTACGCTGCTGGAAGATGTGGATTGTCCGGCAGTATTGTCAGAACAGTGCTTTGTGACAAACGCCGAGGATGTAGAGCGATTTGGCAGCGAGGAGGGCTGCAAGACTGTGGCGCGTATTTATTACGAAGCCATCTGTGCGTACTTTGGCACAGAACCGCTGCCATTGAAATGAGCATCGCATCACCAAAGCAGAAGAAGCGATACTGCTTATATAACATGACTGGTAACGCACCAGAACAGCCATCGCAGGCAGAAGTCAAACACTTGAATGTACTGGTAATACGTCCAGCGGTGTAGATGCAGGCGTATGCAAACTGAAACGCATCCACAGAAGCTGCCGGAAATCTGACAGAAAGAGAGAAGGGCAGCTTCTGTTTTTTGATTATAGTTGTTTCGTATAATGCACGTTATGCGAAACTTAGGGGAGTGAAAAATACCCATTTCCCGGATTTTTGGCGTTTCAGCCCCGGCTGGATCATTTTTAGGCTTGATTCAACCGCTTTGCACATTCTGCACTTTTTACCATGTTTTATTGTTTTATTTGTCTCGCACTTTCAGATACTTTCCGTGTTATGCGCTGCTTCATTGGTTCGTTAGTAATTCATTTTGCTCCAGCAATTTTATTCCGGCAAGCATCTCTATGCGCTTGCTTTATAACATTTCATGTTACGGCTGTGGTTGTTCAGTTGCTTTTGTGTAGACATTACTTTGCGTGTTTCGACCAGATCGTTTCTTATGTAATGTAAATTATAAAGGCCTATGACTTTAATCCGGTCAAGCCGGATCGTGTCATAGGCCTTTGCATCGTTTCAAGCGCTATTCAGGTTATAAGATCTTAGTGGTTTAAGTATCGTTCGATGAGTCGTCGGTTTCTTCGGCAGACATTGCCGAAATATCTGCCCGAAAGCCATCCTGTGCAGCGCCCTCAAAGGCCGCCATAGGGCCGGACGGCTCAGAATCGTCCTCTCCCGCCGGGGCATTTTCGGCAGATGTCTCCCCTGCTGCTTCTGTTGTATCCAAGCTTGCTTTTGCGGCTTTTATGGGCAGTACCTTGCCCAACGGGTTTTCTTCAATGGCAGAGCGCACCTGAAATTCTTGCAGGTGCGTATAAATTTGCGTTGTCCCAACGCTGCTGTGACCCAGAAGCTGCTTGAGGGTGAGGATATCCACATTGCCGGTTTGATACATCAACGTAGCGGCAGTATGGCGCAGCTTATGGGTGGAAAAGCCCTTCAGTCCGGCGGCCTTCATTGCGCCGGAGATCAGCTGTTCTACCCTGCGGTTTGAGATACGCTCCTTGCGCATCCGCGTAATGAACACGGCTTTTTCCTTGGGTGAAAGCCCTTCCATGGTGTTGCGTTTATGCAGATACAGCTGTATTGCCTCCACACAGGCATCATTCAGATAGACCATGCGTTCCTTATGGCCTTTGCCAAACAGGCGTATCTGCCGCTGCTCTAAATCGATGTCTCCAAGATCCATGCCTACCAGCTCCGCAAGACGCATACCGCAGTTGAGGAACAGCACCACCATGCAGTAGTCCCGCTCCGGGAAATCGCTCTGGGTCTGGGTGCTCTCCAAAAGCGAGATGGACTGCTCTGCTGTCAGATATTTGGGCAATACTTTATCCTGCTTGGGCGGGCGGATAGCCGCCGTAGGGTCCTCGGTTAAGCGGTTGACCTGATTGACCAGATAATCATAAAAGCCGTGCAGGCTGGCCAGCCGCCGGGCGGTAGAGGATTTTTTGTTGCCGCATTCCCGGTTCAGAAAATAAAGATACTCGTAAATGTCCTCTTTTGTTATGCTGCCCCAGAAGGCTGTGTCCAGCCCCTTGGGGTCAATTTCTTTAAATTCTGCATCTGTTGGCACAAGACCGCGGCGGCGCTTCATAAAGCGGCTGAAAGAGCGCAGGTCACAGTAATAATTGAAAGCCGTGTTGGCACTTTTACCGGCGATCACCTCAAGATACCGCACATATTCTACAATATCCGGGGCGGCATCCTCAAAGGGCGCGTGCTTACCGGGGTTTCTTTCGTCCAGATAGATCGACATAGGTTCCTCGTTTCATCACAGGCGGTCGTTTTTCAGCGCATTGATGGCATCTGCAATATAAGCTGCGCCAACCAGCTTCATGCCGGGATAATCTGCGGCATTCAGATGCGCAAGACTGTGCTTAGGGATAACTGCCCGCTCAAAGCCGATACGCTCTGCCTCGTGCAGGCGCTGTTCCAGATTGGGCACACTGCGCACTTCCCCGCCCAGACCTACCTCTCCGATGGCGATAAGCTTATCGCTGACCGGGCGGTCCAGCAGTGAGGATACCATGCTCAGGCAGACTGCAAGGTCGCAGGCGGTATCCCGCAACGCAATGCCGCCTACGATGTTAACGTAGACATCCAGATTGCCAAAGAAGTACCCTGCCCGCTTTTCCAGCACAGCGATCAAAAGGTTCATGCGGTTATAGTCGTATCCGCTGCAGGCGCGGCGGGGTGCCGGGAAATTTGTCTTGGTGGCAAGCGCTTGAATCTCGCTCAGGATGGGACGGCTGCCCTCCATGGTGCAGGCTACACAGTTGCCGGAGACCCCCAGCGGACGCCCCTCCAGCAGCATCTGGGAGGGGTTTTCGATCTCGGCAAGCCCTGTGCCGGTCATGTCGAACATTCCCAGCTCATTGGTGGAGCCATAGCGGTTTTTTGCTGCCCGCAGAATGCGGTACGGCAGCATCTTGTCACCCTCAAAGTAAAGCACCGTATCCACGATATGCTCCATGACCTTGGGACCTGCGATCGCGCCATCCTTGTTCACATGACCCACGATGAACATGGGGATCTCCTGCTTTTTAGCTACCGCCAGCAGCCGCGCGGCACTCTCCTTCACCTGACTGACTGTACCGGACGAGGACGAGATATCCATGCAGCGCATGGTCTGGATGGAGTCAATGACCACAAGATCCGGCTTTTCCTTTTCAATCAGGCCGCAGATCTCATCCACGTCGTTTTCTGCCGCCAGAAAGATGTTGTCCTGCGGTACCTTCAGCCGTGCGGCGCGCAGTTTGACCTGCCGGACAGATTCCTCTCCGGTGATATACAGCACGCTGTGCTGGTTAGAGATGGCACCGCACAGCTGTAGCAGCATAGTAGATTTACCAACGCCCGGCTCACCGCTCAAAAGCACCACGCCGCCCAGCACGATACCGCCGCCCAATACGCGGTCCAGCTCCGAGATGCCGGTCAGGATACGGCTCTTTTCCTCGGTGGTGCTGATTTCTGACAGCCGCCGGGCGGTCAGGGTGGTCACGCCCTCCTGCCGTGTGGCAGCAGCCTGCCGGGCGGCAGGTGTCCCTGCCTTAGGTGCTTCGGCTACCACATCCTCGTTCATGGTGTTCCAGCTGCCGCAGCTGGGGCAGCGCCCCATCCAGCGGGGGCTTGTCTCTCCGCAATTGGAGCATACATAGACGGATTTCAGTTTCATGTCTGTCCCTCATTTATTTATGGTCTTTTGTTATTGTAACACACTGTACCAAAACCCGCAAGAAAAGGATATTGTTCACAGGCAGCTGCCCAGATACGAAAGCCCTGCCGCTGCGCCGCAAAGCGGCAGCAGTACCACCATGGTCAGCAGATACTGCCCCAGCAGTGCCTGCACCCCGGGGCGGGCTTGTCCGCCGGAATGCTTGCGGAAGGAATAGGCGTGGATTCGGCTGCTGACCTGCAAAGCGCAGGCCCCGAAAAAGCACAGACAGCTGCTTGCTGCTGCCGCCGGTAAGCCTGTCCACAGCAGTGCCGAGAGCATTGTTTTCCACCCACCTGCTGTGCAAAGCTGTACCATGAGCAGACCGCTGCCCAAACCGTACAACATCATGCTGCCAAAGATCATTATAGGCCCAAGGGCAGACAGCCCTAATACCAGAAACAGGCTGACCACAAGGCCGAGAGCCAGATATTCCATGCTAAAAAGCTGTACCGTCCCTTGCATACTGCCCGGTGCAAACAGCCCTTGCCACGCTTCCAGATAATACCGCAGCAGCTCTGCCTGCCGGGCATCGCATACGGCCTGCAATACACCGGCTGCCGAACTCCTCAGCAGAAAGGCCGCAGCCAGCAGCCAGCAATCCCGGGTGGCGTGCCGCTTTGCCGGGATGCAGGGCTCTTTTGATGGCAATTGCTCTACGGGTTCCGGTGCAGTTTCCGGTACAGTCGGCAGAGCAGGCTCTGCTTTCTGCACCGGCAGGCTGACCGTCTGTGGCAGCAAGGACAGGTTTTCTTCCGTTTTTTCTTGTTCGTAGATCCACATACGCTGTTTTCTCCTCTGATGGATTCGATTTGCCGGATCGATCAACGAAGCGTGTGCCTGCGGCTGCGCAGGGTGACCCCAAGCAGCCCTCCGATACAGCCGCAGAGCAGCACCGCCAGAATACGGCACACTACAGCCGGCGCGGCAGCGGTGCCGTTCCACACAGCGGAAAGCGCCAGCGGCACTGCCAGAAATGTACTTTGAAGCAGTCCTGTCAACAGACCGCGCGCCTTTTTTCGGAACGCTGCCGCCAGTGCACACAGCAAACTGCCCATGCACACGGCTGCTGTGGCAAGTACCGGCACGACACTGCCGGAGCAGCCCTGCCCGACCATTAGATGCGCAAAACCAGCCAGCGCCGCCGCTGTTACGGCCACCCCCAGCGCCCCGAAAAGCGCAAACGAAAGAAGCTCCGCCGGGAAACCTCGAGACTCAGACATAACAAAACCGCCTCCCTGCACATAGTCTATGCAGGGAGACGGTTCATGTATGCACGGTTAAGTGCTTACTTCTTATCGGCAGGAGCCTTGTCCATGTTCAGCTTTTCGACCGAAGAGATAGCAGACTTGGTGAAGCGGATCTTCACGCGGTCAGCGCCGGTCTCCAGAACAAAAGTGTCGTCCTTGATGGCGACAACGCGGCCAATGACACCGCCGATGGTAGTGACCTGATCGCCGATCTCCAGACTGCTGCGCATAGCGGCATCCTTCTTTTCCTGCTTCTTCTGAGGACGGTAGATCATGAAGTACAGCAGGACCAGCATCAGTGCCAGCGTGAAGAACAGGCTGATATAGCCTTCGGACGTGGTAGTCAGAAATTGCATGGGGCAAAATCTCCTCTCAAAAATTCAGATAATGCTATTATACCCTCTTATCGGCCTTGTTGCAAGGCTAAAGTTTAAATTCGGGTATCCAGAAGCTTCACGTATCTGTCGTGGAAGGCGGTAAAGGTACCGGCATCCAGTTCATCCCGGATACGCTCCATCAGGTGGTTGTAGAACCACAGATTGTGCATCACGGTCAGGCGCATACCCAGCATCTCGTCTGCCTTGAGTAGATGCCGGATGTAGGCACGGGAGTAATTACGGCACACCGGGCAGCCGCAGGCGGGGTCGATGGGACGCTCGTCCCGCTCGTACTTGGCATTTTTGATATTGATGATACCGCTCCATGTATTCAGATGACCGTGGCGGGCATTGCGGCTGGGCATAACGCAGTCAAACAGATCCACGCCGCGGGCAACGGCCTCGATGATGTTGCCGGGGGTGCCGACGCCCATCAGATAGCGGATCTTGTCCTTGGGCATATACGGCTCCACCTGACTGATCATCTCATACATCACTTCGGTGGGCTCGCCCACAGCCAGACCACCGATGGCGTAGCCGTCCAGCTCCAGCTCGGCGATCTGCTTCATGTGCTCCACGCGCAGGTCTGCATAGGTACAGCCCTGATTGATGCCGAACAGAAGCTGATCCGGGTTGACCGAGATGCCCTCGTGCTTCAGGCGTGCCATTTCAGCCTTGCAGCGCTTCAGCCAGCGGGTGGTGCGCTCACAGCTGTCCTTGGAGTAATCGTGCTGGGCGGGGTTCTCCACGCACTCATCAAAGGCCATGGCGATGGTAGAGCCCAGATTTGCCTGGATCTGCATACTCTCCTCCGGGCCCATAAAGATGCGGTGACCATCCAGATGAGAGGCGAAGGTCACGCCCTCCTCGGTGATCTTACGCAGCTTTGCCAGACTGAACACCTGAAATCCGCCGCTGTCGGTCAGGATAGGCCCGTTCCAGCGGGTGAACTTGTGCAGGCCGCCCATATCTGCCACCAGCTTGTCGCCGGGACGCAGATGCAGGTGGTAGGTGTTGCACAGCATGACCTGCGCGCCGATATCCTTCAGATCCTGCGCCGACAGGCCGCCCTTGATGGCACCGGCGGTGGCAACGTTCTGGAAGGCAGGGGTCTGCACCGTGCCGTGCACGGTTTTGAACTCGCCCCGCCGGGCGTTGTGTTCCTGCTTGAGCAGGGTGTAGGTCGTCAAAGAAGGCATGGTCTTTTCCTTTCTGCGCACGGAAAACAGCCGTGCAGCCTCGATGCAGGCAGCAAGCCTGCAAGTTATCAGAATGATCACAGCAGCATTATGCCGCAATTACAAAAAAATTACAAAATGAGCATGGCATCGCCAAAGGAGAAAAAGCGGTACTTTTCTGCCACGGCTACTTCATAGGCGTGCATGGTCTTTTCGTAGCCGTACAGAGCGGACACCAGCATGATCAGGGTGCTCTCCGGCAGGTGGAAGTTGGTGATCAGGCCGTCGATGCAGTTGAACTTCACACCCGGATACAGGAAGATGGAGGTGTTGCCGCTGCAGGCTTTGATCTCGCCATACTTGGCAGCAACAGCCTCCAGCGTGCGGCAGCTGGTAGTACCCACTGCGATGACCCGGTGGCCTGCGGCCTTGGTCTCGCGGATGCGCTGGGCGGTCTCCTCGCTGATGAAGTACCACTCGCTGTGCATCTTGTGGTCGCTGATCTCGTCCTCCTGTACAGGGCGGAAGGTGCCCAGACCAACGTGCAGGGTGACCTCGGCAATGCCGACGCCCATAGCACGCAGGGTGTCCATCAGCTCCGGAGTAAAGTGCAGCCCGGCGGTGGGAGCAGCTGCGCTGCCCAGCTCCTTGGCGTAGACGGTCTGATACTGGCTCTGATCCTCCAGCTGCTTTGTGATGTAGGGCGGCAGCGGCATCTTGCCAAATTCATCCAGCTTTTCATAAAGCGTTTCGGTATCATAATAGAATGTAACGTACTTGTTGCCGTCCTCCATGGTTTCGTCCACCACGGCGGTCAGACTGCCGTCGCCAAAGCTCACCTTTGTGCCGGGCTGCATCCGCTTACCGGGCTTTGCCAGACACTCCCACTGGTCGCCCTTCACCTGCCGCAGCAGCAGCAGCTCGCACACGGCACCGGTAGGCTGCTTGACGCCCACGATGCGGGCGGGCAGCACCTTGGAATTGTTCACCACCAAAAGATCCCCCGGCTCCAGAAATTCCGGCAGGTCGCGGAATACCTTGTGCCGAATGCTGTCGTCCTTTTGGCTCAGAACCATCAGCCGTGCCGCATCCCGCGGGGCTGCAGGTTCCTGTGCAATGAGCTCTTTGGGTAAATCATACCAAAAATCTTTTTTTAACATAGTGTGCATTTGCCTTTCCGATGATTGACACGGACAACGTATCAATGATATTATAGAATCTGTATAAACAGTATCTATTATATTGCATCGCTGTCCGGTTTGCAAGCCGTGTTGTGCACAATGATAAGATTTGCTGTTTGTTTTTTTGAAAGGAAAGGTGCTGGAAATGGATAGACAGTATAAAGTGGGTATCGTAGGCGCAACTGGCATGGTGGGTCAGCGTTTTGTGACTCTGCTGGAGAATCATCCCTGGTTCAAGCTGACCGTACTGGCCGCATCCGGCCGCAGTGCGGGCAAGAGCTATGAGGATGCAGTAGGCTCCCGCTGGGCCATGACCACTCCCATGCCGGAGAGCGTGAAGAAGATGACCGTTCTGGACGCTTCCAAGGTAGAGGAAGTTGCTTCGCAGGTGGATTTTGTTTTCTGCGCTGTCAATATGCCCAAGGACGAGATCAAAGCACTGGAGGAAGCATACGCCAAGGCTGAGTGCCCGGTGGTCTCCAACAACAGTGCCCATCGTTTCACCCCGGATGTTCCCATGGTGGTGCCCGAGATCAACGCCGACCATATCGAGATCATTCCCGCCCAGCGCAAGCGTCTGGGCACCAAGCGCGGCTTCATCGCTGTCAAGTCCAATTGCAGCCTGCAGAGCTATGTGCCCGCCCTGCATCCCCTGATGAAGGACTTTGGCGTGAGCAAGGCGCTGGTGTGCACCTATCAGGCTATTTCCGGTGCAGGCAAGACCTTTGACCGGATGCCTGAGATCGTGGACAACGTGATCCCCTACATCGGCGGCGAGGAGGAAAAGAGTGAGCGCGAGCCGCTGAAGCTGTGGGGCCATATCGAGGGCGACCAGATCGTCAATGCTGAAAAGCCGGTCATCACTGCACAGTGCTTCCGTGTGCCCGTCTCGGATGGTCACACCGCAGCCGTGTTCGTAAGCTTTGATAAAAAGCCCACCAAGGAGCAGATGCTGGAAGCTTGGGCGAACTTCCGCGGCCCTGCACAGGAACTGAACCTGCCCAGCGCACCCAAGCAGTTCCTGCACTACTTTACCGAGCCCGATCGTCCGCAGCCCAAGCTGGACCGCAACACCGAGAACGGCATGGCCGTGTGCATCGGCCGTCTGCGGGAGGACACCCTGTTTGACTACAAGTTTGCCTGCATGAGCCACAACACCCTGCGCGGTGCTGCCGGCGGTGCTGTGCTGCTGGCTGAGCTGCTGGCAGCAAAGGGCTATATGGACTAATGCCTGAATTTTTGCGCGATACACGCAGCAAAGGAGTTTTTTACTATGAAGAAGCCTGTCTTTACCGGCGCGGGTGTTGCCATCATCACCCCGATGTACGAGGACGGAAGCATCAACTTTGACGAGCTGGGCCGCATTATCGAGGATCAGATCGCCCGCCACACCGATGCCATCATCATCTGCGGCACCACCGGCGAGTGCTCTACCATGACTGATGAGGAGCAGCTGGCCGCCATCAAGTTCACCGTGGATACGGTCAATCACCGCGTACCGGTCATTGCCGGTGCCGGTTCGAACGATACCGACCACGGCTGCGCACTGGCAGCAAAGTCTGCTGCCTGCGGCGCTGATGCCCTGCTGATGGTCACCCCCTACTACAACAAGACCTCGCAGGCCGGTCTGGTGGCGCACTTTACCGCCATGGCTGAGGCTGGCGGCATCCCGGTCATCCTGTACAATGTGCCCTCCCGCACGGGTCTAAACATTGCGCCTGAGACCGCTCTGGAGCTGAGCAAGCACCCGCTCATCAACGGCATCAAGGAGGCCTCCGGCAACATTTCTCAGGTGGCCAAGGTGGCTGCACTGTGCGGTGATGCGCTGAACATCTACTCCGGCAACGACGATCAGGTAGTTCCCCTGCTGGCACTGGGCGGCAAGGGCGTCATCAGCGTGGTGTCCAATGTTGCGCCGGAGCTGGTGCATAACTGCTGTCAGGCTTTCTTTGACGGTGACACCGCCAAGGCCTGCGCTTTGCAGCTGGAAATGCTGCCGCTGGAGGAGGCTCTGTTCTGCGAGGTGAACCCCATTCCGGTCAAGTACGCCATGAACGTGCTGGGCTGGAACGCGGGTGAGTGCCGTCTGCCGCTGGTAGAGCCCAGCGATGCCCACAAGGCAAAGATCGAGCAGGCTCTGCAGGCTGCAGGTCTTATTAAGGAATAACAACAGCGTACAGAATGCCCGGGAATCTTCAGCTTCCGGGCATTCTGCCATATTATAGAAACGAGGAAATAACAATGACAGAGATCGTGATTCAGGGCATTGGCGGCCGTATGGGCCATGTGCTGTGCGATATGATCGCACAGCGGGAGGACTGCTGCGTGGTGGCCGGTATCGATATGAAGGACGGCGAGCAGAACGGTATCCCGGTCTACGACAGTCTGGAAAAGCTGAACGGCAAGGGCGATGTGATCATCGACTTCAGCTCCCCTGCTGCAGTGGAAAAGGCACTGCCCTACTGCCAGACCCACAAAATGCCCATCGTGGTGTGCACCACCGGCCTTTCGGAGGAGCTGCAGCTGAAGGTAGTGCAGCTGTCCCGCAGCGTTCCGGTGTTCAAGAGCGCCAATATGTCCATGGGCATCAATGTGCTGGCCGAGCTGTGCAAGCGCGCCTCTGCTGTGCTGGGCATCAATTATGATATTGAGATCGTGGAGCAGCATCATCACAACAAGCTGGATGCACCCAGCGGAACGGCGCTGATGCTGGCCGATGCCATCAACGAGGAAAATGACGGCGCGTACCATTATGTGTACGACCGCTCTTCCGTGCGCCAGAAGCGCGACCCGAAGGAAATCGGCATCAGCGCTGTGCGCGGCGGCAGCATCGTAGGCGACCACGAGGTTCTGTTCTGTGGCCCGGACGAGGTGATCACCCTGCGGCACACCGCCTACTCCCGCAGCATCTTTGCCAACGGTGCCGTGAATGCTGCGGTCTATCTGGCAAAAAAAGAGCCGGGGCTGTACGATATGGGCGACTTGATCGCCTCCCTCTGAAAAATAAGCTGCCCCGGCATACGCCGGGAGAAGAGGTGAACGATGAAGCAGGAGCCTTTAAAGCGGCGGCGTCCGGCTGCCCGTAAGCGCGGCCGAAAGCAAACGCTCCGGGCGGTGGTGCTGTCGGTTCTTACGGTGAGCGTGATAGCACTGTGTCTGGGAATCTGGACAAGGCTGCCGGGAGAAGATGTACCGGTGGGCGGCATTGCATCGCCGGAGGATACGCTATCCCCTGCTTCATCTGTTGCGGCACCGGAGCCGGAACCTGAACCACAGCCTGTGGTGGAGACCATCCGCTTTTCCGCAGCAGGAGATAACCTGATCCACTCTCCCATTTATAATCAGGCCGCCCGCCGGGCAGGCGAAGATGGAAAGTACAGCTTTGATTACTGTTATGAGCATATCGCTCCTTTCTATGCTGAGCAGGATGTGAACTGGATCAATCAGGAGACCCTTTGCAGCGACACCCTTGCACCCTCCACCTACCCCAGCTTTTCCACCCCCGGCGACTGTGCGCGGGCGCTGTACCGCGCCGGGGTGCGGGTGTTCAGCCTTTCCAATAACCACACCTACGATAAGGGTGCATCCGGTATTGCAGCCACTCTACAGTTCTGGGAGTCCATGCCGGAGGACGTGGTCACCACCGGTCTGTGGCGCGGCGAAGAGGACTATGACCGCATCCCGCTGCAAACCGTCAACGGCGTCACCATCGCGTATCTCTCCTACACCGAGCACACCAACGGCATCCGCCAGAACAAGAATATGACGGCCAATATCATCTACACCAGCCAGACCGATGTGATCGAGCGTCAGGTGCGTTTGGCACGCCAGCAGGCGGATTTTGTAGTGGTTGGGGTTCACTGGGGTGTAGAGGATAGCCACGCCATCGTGGACAGCCAGCGCACACTGGCGCAACAGCTGGCAGACTGGGGTGCGGATGTCATTGTGGGCACCCACCCTCATGTGCTGCAGGATGCCCAGTGGCTTACCGCAGCAGATGGGCGGCGGAGTTTTGTGGCCTACTCGCTGGGCAATTTTCTCAGCACTCAGAGCCGCCCGGATCAGCTGGTGGGCGCTATCCTGACCTTGCAGCTGCAAAAGACCACACAGCCGAACGGCTCAGTGCAATGTGCAGTGCTTGCGCCGCAGCTGCACCCCACCGTGACACATTACGATGCAGGAAAAGCCAATGTGCGCACCTATCTTTTGCGCGATTACACGCAGGAATTGGCGGCAGCGCATGGTGTGCGGGCAAAATATTCTGATTTCAGCCTTGACAGGATACAAAAAATCGCGCAAAATAATATCAGCGCATCCTTTTTAGCACTTACATAAAAATGTGAAATGATTGAGCGTTGTCCGGCAACTCGGGCAGAACGGAGGACTTTTTATGTACGGAGTATCGAAGATCAATATCGAGACTGACCTGATGATGATCAGCGTGCAGGACGTGGCGTTCCGGGGCAACAGTCTGTCCCGCTATCTGGATATCTTTGCAGAGACCGGCGTGGTGGTGGACATGATCAGCCAAAGCGCCCCACATGGTACTACCATTGATTTCAGCTTTACCGCATCCAGCAGCGATCTGCCGCTGGTGATGAAAGCAATCTCGGCGGCAAATCTGGATAAGGACGCCAAGGCTTCTCCTCTGATCAGCGTGGGCTACTCCAAGCTGAATCTGTTCGGCGAGGATATGGTCACCAGCTGCGGCGTGGCTGCGCGGGCGCTGAACGCACTGGCTATGGCTGGTATCGAGGTATTGCTGATCACCACCAGCGATCTGGATATCTCTCTGCTCGTCCACGCTGAAAACGAAGATGCTGCCTATGAAGCGCTGAAAAAGGCGTACGAGCTGTAACAGCAATAGGCCGGAGGGGGCAGCTGCGTTTCCGGTTCGATTTGCAGGCCATCAGCGGCTGTTACGCGCTAAAATGTAAAAAATGGTCCAGAAACGCCTACAGACGTTTCTGGACCATTTTTAATAATGCTTTTTTACAGCGTTACCTTGTGGTAGATCTTTTTACCCTTCTTGATCACGATGCCCTTGGCCAGCTGCTCTGCGGTAAAGCTGACAGTGGGAGCAGCGACCTTTTCGCCGTCTGCCAGCACACCGCCCTGCACCACCAGACGGCGTGCTTCGCCGTTGGAAGCAGCCAGACCGGCCTTGACCATCAGGGTCAGGATGCCGATAGCGCCGTCCGTCAGGTCAGCCTCGGTCAGCTGGGTGCTGGGCATATGCTCGGTATCCATCGCGTTGCCGCTGAACAGTGCACGGGCAGCATTCTGAGCCTTTTCAGCCTCCTCCTTGCCATGCACCATGCTGGTCATCTCGTAGGCAAGGATCTCTTTGGCTTCGTTCAGGCGCTGATCCTGCCAAGTGCTCATCTCTTCGATCTGCTCCAGCGGCAGGAAGGTGAGCATCCGAATGCACTTCATCACATCGGCATCGCCCACGTTGCGCCAGTACTGGTAGAACTCGAAGGGACTGGTCTTGTTGGGATCCAGCCAGACAGCGTTGCCGGCGGTCTTGCCCATCTTCTTGCCCTGAGAGTCGGTCAGCAGGGTCACAGTCATGGCGTAGGCATCCTTGCCCAGCTTGCGGCGGATCAGCTCAGTGCCGCCCA